>WOYI010150799.1_pt1 | contig 142333 bp, 95 predicted proteins | sample 6423411 | NCBI WGS metagenome assembly WOYI01 (sample SAMN13441803, study PRJNA592873) | oil field metagenome | biome: oil field; feature: oil-well bore; material: oil-contaminated soil; isolation source: oil-contaminated soil from oil-well borehole | place: Germany: Wietze | collected 2016-10-18...
AAAAATAAAATCCCAACGATTCAAGGAGCGAATCGAAAATTAACAAAGTCCTGTCCGTAGTATAAAGAAGACATCCTTGCCCCCGGGAAATACGCAATTATATTCTTACTAACGCATAAATACTATGTTTTATTTTAACCTATAAAAAGACGTTTTCAAGGATTTTTAGCCCGGATTACTTGAGTAACGGTTTCAAACCCGGGGATTTATGCGGTTCGATTAACCGCGGACGGATAGAATTTCCAGCGCCTTGCGCAGGACCTGCTGAGAAGTAATGCTCCTCATGCAGAGGTTATCCGCACAGTCCGTTTTATAGCAGGGAATTTTACAGCCGCAGGAACCGCGCAGCACATCGCATCTGTGCGCCGGCCTGGGGCCGGTAAGCGCCGGATCGGTGGGGCCGAAAAGGGCTATTATACGCCCTTTCCCTCCGGCGCAATTGGCTATATGCAGAGGACCGGAATCGGCGGAGATAAAAAGGTCAAATCTGCGGCTTAAGGCGGCGAAATGCCGTATGTCCGAACGGCCGCAGGCGGATACGGGAACTGGTTTGCCGCGCACCGCGGAAGAGATCTCCCGCGCCAGAGACGAATCCTGCGCGCCTCCGGTAACAACAATCCTGCATCCGCACTCTCCGGAAAGCGCAGCCGCCAGCGTTTTCCAGTGTTCGAGCGGCCAGCGTTTGGGCATCCAGTTGCCGCCCGGATTTATCCCCACGAGCTTTTCTCCCGGCCTGATACCACTGTCCGCAAGAAAAGAACCGGCTGCGCGTTCTTCCTCCGGGAGAACGAAAAACTCCGGATCCCTGACGGACACCGGCAGCCCCGCGCCTTCCAGAACTCCGAGGTAATAATCTATCCGGTGCACTCTGAACGGATCGGGCGCAGACGGAGCGCGCGTCAGAAGAAAACCGCGTTTCGGCGTGTAATACCCCACCCGTTCAGGGATGCCGCAAAGCCTGCAAAGCAGGGCGCGGCCGAAAGAACGGTGCAGCAGGAAAACCGCGTCGAAATGCATCCCGGACAGTTCCGTCACGAACCTGAACTTGCCGGCCAGCCCGCGCTGCGCTTCTTTCTCGTCGAAGGCGATGAGCCTTTCTATGCGCGGATTGCCCCGCAGCACGGGAAAACATCTCGGCGGGACTATACAGGAAAGGGAGCTTCGCGGGAATGTGCGTTTAAGGCTGGCGATCACGGCCGTGGAAAACAGGGTATCTCCCAGCCAGTTCACTCCGAAGACAGCTATCTTCCCGGGTTCACGTATGTTATGCATTTTAGTTTTATACATTAGCGGCCGGTAGAACCCTGCCCTTCCCGTTTAATACCCCGCTGAAAAAACCGGATTGTAGCCCGTGAAGTTTCATCTATGTCTGCGCTCGCGTATAAAGTTATAGTACCCGCTCGCCCGGAACCAGAAAGCGAAAGAACTCCCGGAGTGCTGGGAAATACGGATGCGTTTCAGCGCCATCAGGTCGTCATCGGCCGTTTTTCTCCTGGGATTGGTGGCAAAAGAGAACTCGTAACCGGCTTTCCTTACCGCTTCTTTTATTCTCTCGTCGAAGAAACCGCAGGGATAGGCGAACATCTTCACCGGACAGCCGAGATGTTCTTCCAGCGCCGCTTTCGATCCCGAGAGCTCTCCGGAGAGCTCCTGCGAAGACGCCACCGCCGGCAGTATGCAATGACTTATCGTGTGACTGCCAAAGTCGATAAGCCAGGAATCACGCATCTCCCTGATCTCATCCCAGGAGAGACGACCTTGCCTGCCCGCATCTCCCGTGATCACGAACACGGTTGCCGGCAGTCCGTATTTTCTCAATATGGGGAAAGCGTGGGTATAATTATCCTTGTATCCGTCGTCGAAAGTGATCGCCACCGTATGCAGCGGCATCCTTTTTCCTTCTTTTACATTACGGGCAAGTTCCTCCGCCGGAATGACGTTGAAGCCGCGCGTTTTCAACATCCGCATCTGCCTGTCGAAGGTCACGGGGGAAACCGCCAGGCGGCTGGACGGGTCGGCTCCCGGCGCGACCGAATGATACATCAATACAGCCGGGGTACAATTCAACCGCAGCGCTAAAGCCAGCAAAGACAGTGCGAGTAATATCAGGAGCGCCGCCGTAATTGCGGCGCGTTTTATCCGTTTATACATTCTTTATACACCTCTTCGGTACCGGAGACCATGTCTTCAATGGAAAAACCGGAGATTATGTATTCCCTGGCCCGGGAGCCAAAATCCATCATCTTGCGTTCGTCCGCCAGCAGTGTTTTTACCGCACCGGCCAGCGCCGCAGGATCCGCCGGCTTCACCAGCAGGCCGTTATCGCCGTGTTTAATCAACGTTCTTATCCCTCCCACGTCGGAACCGACGGACGGCAGGGCGCACGACATCGCCTCCATCAAGCTCAACCCCAGGCCCTCCGACAAAGAAGGCATCACGAAGAGATCCATGGTCCGGAGCGCCTCTCTGGTATCGGACACCGAATCCTTCAAATAAAACCTGTCAATGACCCCCAGTTCCTTGGCCCTGGAAAGTATCGTCTGCTTCATTTTACCTTCTCCTACTATCAGGAATGCCGCGTCCGGAAACGCCGAGGCAATGTCCGGCATGGCCTCCACGAAATATAGATGACCTTTGACGTCCGAAAGCCTGCCGATGGTGCCGATTATCCTGCCGTCAGGCAGGCCGAGGCTGCGTCTAAGGCTGCTGCGGGCCGCTTTTTCCGAACCCCGCCGCAGCGCGGGACAGAAGAAATCCGTATCTATCCCGTTGGGGATCAACCTGACGATAGCGGGGGCGGCGCGCAGATCCCGCACCAGATGCTCCCGCACCTCCGCACTGACCGCAATCACCCTGGCGCCGAAGAACGGCAGCGCCCTGCGCAGAAACCGGGGCCTGAAGAAACCATGACAGGTGGAAATATACGGTCTGCCGCCGAACATCCTCAAGCCGGCAGCTAATGCCTGGGTGACCCGGGTGTTGGCATGTATTACATCTATCCCGCGTTCTTTCAGTTGAGGCAGCAGTACGAACAGGCTTGAGACGACCAGCGGACTGAAGCTTGATTTCGTCATTATCGGTATATCTATAAGAACGATGCCAGCCCGCAGGAACCTCTCCCTGTTGGCCTGCGCTCCGGCGCCGGCCGCCGGAGCGCAGGCCAGAAACACTCCGTGTCCCCTCCTCTTCAAAGCGGAACCGAGAAAAAAACAGTAATTGGCGATACCTCCCACATTGATATGGTTGGCCAGTAACAAAACATTCATGACATCAGCCTGCAGATGGCGGAGAAAACATCCTCCGGAGATATGCCCGACATACACGTCGCCTTTTTCCGGCAGACGGGTTTATAACAAGGCGAACATTTTAGTTTTCTCTGGATAACTTCGCATTGCCCGGAAGGCGGCAAGTGCCTGCGCGGGTCGGTGGGGCCGAAAAGCGCCACCAGCGGGACGCCGCGCGCCGCGGCAGCGTGCAGAGCGGCGGAGTCGCAGGAAACGAACACCTTGCATTTCCCTATAAGGCACGCCAGCTGGTTAATGTCGGCGGTCTTGCCGCAAGCGTTAATCACGGCCTTGGAAAATCTGACGGCCGCGATAATTTTATCCGCCTGTTTTTTTTCCTCTTCCGTGCCGGTAAGCACGACGCGGATGTCTCGGCCGCAAAGCAGATTTATCAGCCCGGCGATCTTCTCCGAAGGCCAGTTCTTGCTCGTCCAACGCCTGCTGGCGCTTATATTTATTCCTACCAGCACCTGATTATCCGCAACCCATGCTTGGGAAAGCACCTCCTGCGCGGAATCCTCGTCGGAGGCGTCCGGCCAGAATTCCAGTTTCTCTCCGGAATACGTTATGCCTAACGGCCCAAGGACGCGGAATTGGTGCTCGACCGGACCGCTGCAAATCTTGTCGTCCTTCACGCCGCGGTTTAGAAGCCAGCCCAACTTGCCGTTGCGATAACCGAAGCGCTGGCCGGCCGCGCTGAGCCAGCTTAAAAGATGGCTTTTACGGTTGTTCTGAAAGTCTATGACCATATCAAAACCGCTGCGCCTGAGAACTGCTCCCCATTTCAGTAACCCGCGCAGGCCTTTATCCTTATTCCTTAGATCGCAAACTATCAGATCGTCTATGTAAGGACATCTCAAAAACACCTCGCGGCAGATTTCTCCGGTAAGCAGGCTCAGCCGGAAACCCGGCCCAAGTTTGCGTTTCACCGCCGCTATCGCAGCGCTGGTAAGGACCGCGTCGCCTATGGAGCTCAATTTTATAATCAGGGCCCGGCGTTCATTTAGACACTCTTCATACACCTTCAACGTCGCCTCGGTCATGTTCTCCGCCGTATATTTACTCTTTACTTTAACGTAAGCGGCTTCGGCCAGCCTGCGGGCAAGCTTTGGGTCCCTGTAAATACGCGCCGCGGCCAGCGCGATAGATGCCGGATCAGCCGGAGGCACCAGCAACCCCGTTACGCCGTCCTCAATGATATCCACCACTCCCCCGACCTTGCTGGCTACCACCGGGACGCCGGAGGCCTGCGCCTCTATGACCACCCTGCCGAAGGCCTCGGGTGTGGTTGTGGCAAGGACCAGCAGGTCGAGCCCGGAGAGAACGTAAGGGATATCCTTTTGCGTCCCGAGAAAACTGGTGCAATTCCACAGGCCGAGACGTCTGGTTAAGAGCAGTAACTGCTCCTTATAGGCAGCCTTCGACTCAGGCGCGTCGCCCACTATCCAAACCTTCAAATCCGGAACGACCCTGGCCAGTTTCGCCATCCCTTTGATGAAAAACAAGTGGCCTTTCAAAGGGGTTATCCTGCCGATTATTCCGACATTGAAAGAATCCTTCCGCTTTTCGTCCGGCGGGGTGTATTTGAACCTGGAGAGCCCTACCCCCCGAGGCACCAGCTTTATTCTATCGTACGGGACGCCGAAATCATCCATCATATGTCGCCCGATCACGTTACCCGGGACTATCACGCGTTTCCCCCAGCCCATTACTTTGCTAAAAAAATGTTTGCCGTAATAACCGTGGCAGGTAGTTACAAAGACCGCGCCGGTCCTTCGGCAGGCGAAGAACGCCGACCAGGCGGGGGCGCGCGAACGCGCGTGCACTATATCTATTCGCTCTTTCCTTATTATATCTTCTATAGGGCGTATCATCCGCACGATATTAAACAGCGATTTCTTGTACACCGGAAGCCGGTAATGCGAGGCCCCGCGCGATTCCAATTCCTTGACCAGCCGCCCGCCCGCGGAAACCACCACCGCCTTATGCCCCAAGGCCGCCAGGCGTCCGGCAAGATCCACCGTTCCGGTCTCCACGCCCCCCACGTTCAACTCCGGCAGTATCTGCAATATATTCATAATAGAGCATCCAGCCGTTTTAATAACTCTTCCCTGTCCTTCCTTCCTGCTCCGGCAGACGCGCCGTCCGCGGGAGAAGAAAGAACTCTCCCTATTTCCTCGGGAGTCAAAACCCTTATCAACCCGCGCGAAGACAACCCCTCCAGAAATCTTCTGTGCTTGGCCGGCAGCAGCGGAGAATCCATCACCAGCAGGCGTTTCCCCGATGCCGCTGCTTCGGAAACCATAGATATGCTTTCCGGAGTGATCACCACGGCATCGCACAACGCCAGTATCCCGCCCACGGTATCGGGAGGATTAAACTCATTTGCCAGTACCAACAGCGCCTTGCGTTCATATGAAGAGAATTCCCTGCGCAGCAAATTCTCGATCGCCGGCGGCGTCCTGCGCGAAGAAGAGACCATCACGCCGGCATCCAGAGATAACGCCGCCTTTTTCAACCCGGCGATCGCCTCGGCGACGGCCATTTCCTCAAGCTTGAACCCCCTGGTGTTCCCTCCGACCAGAAACCCCAGGTTCAGTTTACGAAGCGGCTTAACGGCGAAAGGAAGAAGGCCTTCGGCGGCGCGCGCCAGATATTCCGGTCCCACCGGGTTCAAGGCGCAGCAAGTGACGACAACGTTGCGGGCTTTGGCCGGACGATCATGCGCCGGGATCACCGCAAGCCTGAAAGCGCCTAAAGAGACCCAGGAAGGACGCATCACAGTTATGCCGGCGCAGCGATTATCCCTGCCAAGGAGAAGGTTCAAGGCGCCGAGGGAAGAACCGGCGGATATTATAACATCATACTTCTTTCTACCCAATTTGTCGTATAAAAAACGCATGCCGGGCAGACTCCAGAGCCGTCCGCAGGCGAAATCCTTTCCCCCAAACAGCGCCGCCAGCGAAAGAAAAAACCTCTGCCGCGCCCCGACTTTTACTTCCTCCTCTACCACTTCTGGGAAATATCCTTTGCCGCGCATTGCCTCGCTGACCAAAAGCGCCATACCCTGCGACTGGCGCAGGTGCCCGGCTTTTCCGTCGCTAAGAATAAGAACGCGGCGCTGCCTGCCGTATTTCCACACTTTGTACAGCCAGAGGTATTCCCGCGGCGCCGAGGTTATGAGTTTTTCGAAAATCAGCGTTAATCCCTGCAGGTTTTCCCTTATATCTTTTTCACTGTCCCCGCTGCGTTTAACCTCCAGCGGCCCGAGAAGCCGGATCCTGGTATAAGGCCCGCGCAGGCGCTCGTAGAATACCGGGATGACCGCCGCGCCGTATTTCATCGCAATCTTAACGACGCCGGCCGACATGGAGGCCTCCCTGCCGAAAAAATCCACCCGGATACCGCCGCGGCCGCCCTGGTCGGTGCTTATACCTACCGCCTCGTTCATACGCAGCACCTCAAGCAGCCTGCGCAATTCCTGCCCGCGCTCGATTATCCGGCAGCCTTTTTGCCTGCGGTATCCGTTAAGTAATTTCCCCAGCAGAGGATATCTTTGTTCCCTGACAAAAAGGTTAAACGGCAGACCGAGGACGGCGCATATTATGTTGGAAAGCTCCCAGTTTCCTTCATGTACTCCGGCCAGTAGAACGCCCTTGCCGGCGGCGAAGGCCGCGCGCAGATTCTCCATACCTTCTACGGTTATATACTTGCGCAGATATTCCTCGTCTATCAAAGGAATGAGAAAAAGCTCGGCCAGGTTCTGTCCGTAGCAGCGGTAGAACCCGCGGCATTCCTTTCTTATTTCCTCCGGCCAGAAACGGTCACCCAGAGCGGTCCTGATGTTGTCGTACACCTTCGCCCTGTGGCCGCGGTCGAGGACATAAAAAACGTCTCCCAGAAAAGCGCCTATCTTCAGACACTCTTCCGGCGGCAGCAGCCTGAACAACGGCCCCAGCGCCTTAAGAACGGTATATGCCAAGCAGTCTATCGCGTAATCTTTGATCGTCATCGTTCTCAAACTCCAATTCTATGCGCATCACCCATATCCCGGCCGGAGGCCTCCTGTCATACAGAACGGACAGCCTGGCGGCGTCCTTCTCGGTCGTGACCACCGGCCTGCCGCGGCCGCCGGCGATGATCGCCTCTATCTCGCGTCTGCCGTAAAAATAGTGGTCCGGGAATCTGCGTGCGCCGGTTATGCGCGCGCCCGTATTCTCCAGACTCTGTTCGAAAGAGCGTGGAACTGCTATGCCGGAAAAGACAACGACGTCTTTCCCGGAGAAAAATCCCGGCTCAGTAATCACCCCAGCCGCTTCTCCGGATACCGGATAAAAACCGGCTACCCGATGATTGCAGCAGAATATGCAGGCGCGCGGATTAAGGAAAGATAACCTCTTTTTAAGAAGTTCCTTCTCCTCCTCTTTTTCACAGCGTGTCAAAACAAATATATCCGCCCTTTTCAGGGCCGATAACGGTTCACGCAGCATCCCGGCGGGTATTACCCGGCCGTTGCCGAAAGGATTACCCGCATCCACGGTCACTATATCCAGGTCTTTACTTATGCCCCACTGCTGAAACCCGTCGTCAAGGATAAGCGTATCCGCGCCCCGCGTCTCCATTGCTTTGCGGGCGGAACGCAGCCTTTTTTTGTCGGTAAGTACCGGTATTAACGGCATCCGGTTCTGCAGCATCAAAGGCTCATCCCCGACGGAGAACCCGCCGGAAGCGCCGTATCCCCGGCTCAATACCGCGGGATTGTGGCCGCTACGTTTAAGAAACAAAGCGATGAATTCCACCAGCGGGGTCTTCCCGGTGCCTCCCCAGGTGATATTCCCCACGCTGATGACCGCGCAAGACAGTTTCCTGCGCCGCGCTGAACGCAGAAAAGAAAGCAGGCCGATACAGCCGGAATATAACCAGGAAAAAGGCGTAAGCAGCCCGGTGATGACCGCGGCAGTGAAGCCTACGCGCCGCGCCTCGGCTATGGAACGCAGATAATCTGCGGATATCCTCATATACCTTTCCCGTTCACAAGTAGCGCTACGGCGTCCAGCGTGCGCAGTCCTGCCCCGCGGTGCCTGTCTATTACTCCACGGGCCTTCCTGCCGGCTTCCGCCGCCCAGCCGGGATGATCTAACAGTTCCGTCCAGGCCTGCGCCAACTGCCCGGTGCCGCCTACGTTTATACAGGCATCATCGCGCGAGAATATGGATATTATCTCACGAAAGTTGAATGTGTAAGGGCCGCAAAGCACCGGTTTAGACCAGCTTGCCGGTTCTATGATATTGTGCCCGCCTCTCGGCACTAGGCTGCCGCCCACGAATACCGCGTAAGCTGCGCCGTAATAATCGAATAATTTCCCCACGCTGTCCAGGACAAAAACCGCTTTGCTGTCTTCCCGCCCGTCTCCGCCGCCTTTCTCCAGCTCCGAGACCATGACCGCATAGAACCCTCGCGCCCGCAGCAGGCCGGCGACCTCTACGGCGCGGCGGGGATGCCTGGGCGCCAGCAGCAGGCGCACGTGCCGTCTTCCTGCCGCGGCAGTTTCATACGCCCTCAATACAAGCTCCTCTTCACCTTCATGTGTGGACCCGGCTACAAGAAGACGTTCTTCCTCTCCCAGCCCCAGGGTCAGCCTGCAGGCGCCCGCGGCCGCCACCGACACTGAAGATATACCGACGTCAAACTTCAGGTTCCCTGTGACTTTTATTCTGTCGTTCTCCACCCCCAGGGAAACAAGCCTTTCGGCATCTTCTTCGGTCTGCACGCAGAAAAATCCGATCTTACGCAGCAGCGGAGCAAAAAGCACCTTCAGCCTGGCATAGCCGCGCAGCGAACGGTCCGAGATCCTCCCGTTAATCACCGCTGCCGGTACCCCGTATGCGTGCAGCGCGCTCAAGAGGTTCGGCCAGAACTCCGTTTCCGCCGCCAGGAAAAGCCTAGGCCGCATGCGCCGCAATACCGACCGCACAACCAGGCTGAAATCGAAAGGGAGATAAATGACGACGTCCTGCGGCTGCGCGAAGGAACGCGCCACCTGGTTACCGGTCGGAGTAACCGTGGAAAAAACCATCTGCACTCCCGGATAACGTCCGCGCAGCCCGGAAACAAACTCCTTAACCGCCATTGCTTCTCCCACGCTTACCGTGTGTATCCATATCGGGGAGTTGAAGACGATCCCCTTAGGCATTATACCGAGCCTGCAGAGAAAGCCTGAATGCAGTTTCCTTTTTACCAGGTAAACCGGGAGAAAGAAAAGAAAGATCAGAAAAAATATGAGGTCGTAGAAAAAAGCCATATTTTTCCCTTCCTATGCCCTGGGATGGGCCTTGTCGTAAACCGCCTTCAGGCGTTCGGTGGTAAGATGCGTGTATATCTGCGTCGTGGAAAGATTGGCATGCCCAAGCAGTTCCTGCACACTTCTCAGGTCGGCGCCGCGGTTCAAAAGATGAGTGGCAAAAGAATGCCTCAGGGTGTGCGGAGAAACCCCTTTTTTCATACCGGCGAGCCTGAAATATCCGGCTACCACCATCCGCACCCCGCGGGCCGTGATCGGGCGTCCCTTTAAGTTAAGAAAGATCTCGTCCCGCAGGGAATTCCTTTTCTCCAGGTAAGCGTTCAGGGCGCGCAGCGCCGGCTCCCCGATGGGAACGATACGTTCTTTCCTCCCCTTGCCGAGGACTTTCACCACGCCGCCTATGAAATCCACGGCCGCCAGTTTCAATCCGGAGAGCTCGGAGATACGCATTCCGGTGCTGTAGAACACCTCGAGTATGGCCTTGTCCCGCAGACGAACGGCTTCATTCTTTCCGGCACCGGGGATGGAATCAAAAAGACGGACCACCTCTTCTTCGGTGAGGAATTCCGGCAAATGCCGGTCCAGCCGGGGAGTGGAAACCCCGGAAACGGGATTATGCTTCACAAGCCCTTCCCGGCAGAGGAAATTAAAGAACGACCGCAGACAGGAAAGCCGCCGCGCGACGCTGCGGGAAGCAAGTTTTTTCTCTTTCAGCGAAGCGAGATATTTCCTTATTTCCAGGTAACCAATCGCACCCGTCTCCTGCCCGGAGCAAAAAGAAACAAAATCCTGCAGGTCTATCCGGTAATTCAACAGTGTGTGCGGAGAATAATTCTTCTCAATCTCGAGATAACGCAGAAACCGTTCCACGTACCTGCCCGTCATTTGGTCTCTCCCGGAAGGGTGCTGGAGACGTAGCGGCATTCAGGATAACGGCTGCAGCCGTAGAAAACGCCCCGGCGGGAATGCCTCTCTATCAATTCCCCCGAGCAGCCGGGCTGTGGGCATTTCACCCCCGTGGTGATGGACTTGGCGTGTTTACACTCCGGAAAACCGGAACAGCTGAGAAACTTACCTTTCCTTCCCCATTTCACCACCATCGGCTTGCCGCATTTCTCGCAGGCTTCCCCGGTGACGACGACTTCCTTCTTTATATCTCCCTGGGCGAAATCCAGGGCCTGCTTGAAAGGCTGGTAGAACTCCTCCAGCACCTGCACGTGGCGCAGTTGACCTTCCTCTATACCGTCCAGTTTCTCCTCCATGCGGGCGGTAAATTTCACATCCATTATCCCGGGGAAATAACGCACCAGCAGATCGCAGACCTTTCTCCCCAGTTCCGTGGGATGGAAATAACCTTTAATCCTGCGCACATAATCTCTCAGCAAAAGGGTCTGTATGATGGGAGCATAGGTGGACGGCCTGCCGATGCCCTCTTCTTCCAGAGTCTTGACCAGCGAGCTGTCGGAGAACCTGGGCGGCGGCTTGGTGAAATGCTGAGACGGATTCAGCCCTCTCAACTGAAGGATATCGCCTTCTTTCAACTCCGGCATCGCCGGCTGCCCCTCTTCCTGCTCCTCCTCTTTTCTATAGACGGAAAGACAGCCGTCGAAAACCAGCCTGCTGCCTGAGGCGCTGAGGGAATAAACACCGGCATTGATTGAGACCGAAGTCACGGAATAACGCGCCGGTGTCATCTGGCTGGAGATAAACCTGCGGTAGATCAGTTCATAAAGCTTGTACTGCTCCGGAGTAAGCAGATCGCGCAACTGCTCCGGGAATCTGGACACGGCAGACGGTCGTATCGCTTCATGAGCCTCCTGCGCGTTCTTGCGGGACTTATATACATTGGGTTTATCGGGAAGATATTCCGCCCCGTATTTATCTTTGATAAAATCGCGCGCCTCTTTTACTGCCGAGGCCGCCACGTTCGTGGAATCTGTCCTCATATAGGTTATCAGACCCACGGGGCCTTCACCTGCGAGATCCACTCCTTCATATAACTGCTGGGCGATCTGCATGGTGCGGCTGGAATTGAACTTCAGCTTGTTGAAACCCTCCTGCTGCAGAGTGCTGGTAATGAACGGGGGTTCCGGGTTGCGTTTCTTCTCTTTACGCGTTATCGAAACGACCGAGAAAACGCTTTTCTCGAGCTTTTCTGCGATCCTGTCGGCTTCTTCCTTGTTCTTTATCTCGATTTTCTCCCCGTCCGCTTTATCCAGCTTGGCGGCGAAGTCCGCCCCACCCGGCTTCCCGAGCAGGGCATCGATCTCCCAATACTCCCTGGGAACGAAACTTTCTATCTGCCGCTCCCTTTCCGCGATGATACGCAGGGCGACCGACTGCACCCTCCCGGCGCTCAAACCGCGCGCCATCTTTTTCCAGAGCAATGGGCTCAGATAATACCCGACTATCCTGTCCAGCACGCGCCTGCCTGTCTGCGCCTCGATCATGCTGGCGTCAAACTCGCGCGGATGCTCGAACGCGTTCTTCACCGCCTGCGGGGTGATTTCGTGAAAAACAACACGAAGTATTTTTTTGCCCGCCGGGAGCCTCTCCTTTATATGCCATCCGATGGCCTCACCCTCCCGGTCCGGATCGGTGGCCACATATACTTCCTGGGAACCGGCCGCCTCTTTCTTAAGTTTGCTCAAGAGCGACTGTCTTGATTTCATCACCACGTAACGCGGGACAAAACCGTTATCGACGTCCACTCCGAGCTGGCGTTGCGGCAGATCTATAAGATGGCCCATCGAGGAAGTAACGGAAAACCCCTCCCCGAGTATCCTGCCGATCGTTCTTGCTTTGGTTGGAGACTCGACTATAACCAGCTTCTTGCCTGATTTCATATCATATCCTCGTAAAGTAGCCGCCCGGCAGTTGCCTGATCTTTTTCCTCAATTGCAGCGACAGCAGTAATTCCGCTGCGCGCGCGGCGGATAATCCGGTTTTAAGCGTTATTCCCTCTTTGTGAATCTTTCCCCCGCTCATAACATCCAGCACCGCGGCTTCCACGGCCGGTATATCTTCGCCTTTACCGGTACTCTCATTTTTCCCGGCGTTCTTCTCCGGCCGCAGCAAAGGGAATTCATCGGTTATATCCGAAGGCGAACAAACGATCTTTGCCCCCTGCTGGATCAAAGAATTTGTCCCCCAGGCATTGGCAGAATCCACCCTGCCGGGGAGCGCGAAAACCTCCCTGCCCTGCTCCAGGGCGAAATCCACGGTAATCAACGCCCCGCTGTTCCTGGCAGCTTCCACCACCAGCACCCCGAGACTCAATCCGCTTATTATACGGTTGCGCCGCGGAAAGTTACGTTTCAGAGGCGCCGTTGAAAGCGGGAACTCCGAAACCACCGCCCCGCGGGCGGATATCTCATCCACAAGCTTCCCGTTCTCCGGGGGATAAATATCGGCGAACCCGCTGCCCATTACCGCGATGGTCCTGCCGCCGGCCTTAAGCGCCCCCTTGTGCGCCTGAGTATCTATACCGCGCGCCATACCGGAAACCACACACCACCCGGAAGCCGCCAAATCATAAGCGAACTTCTCGGAACAGGAAAGGCCGTATAACGACGCCCGTCTGCTGCCCACAACCGCCACGGCAAAACGGTCTTCATCGCGGATTTCGCCCCGCACATAAAGCACAAGCGGATACCCGGGTATTGAGACGAGGTTAACCGGGTATGCCGGATCCAGGCAGGTGATTATCCCTACCCCCAACGCGGCGGCGGCGGACAATTCCTGCCGCAGCATATCTTCTTTGAAAGAGCTTATACTCCGCGCGGACGAATCGCTTACCCCAGCGGCAACCAGCTGCGCGCAGGTGGCGGAAAATATCTCCTGAATGGCCGCGAAAGAAACCGATAAGGCCTTCAGCCGCCTGCTGCCTATATCGGAAACGAGATTAAGCGCTATCAACGCCTCCCTGTCCGTCACCGGCTTATCCTCCGTGCCACTAAAATCCGGCGTTCAAACAAAAGCATTTTACTATCTTTGCCCCCGGAACGCAAAACAAAAGTAAAGAAAGCTTCTGTATCACGTAAGTAAATACTTGGCAGATCCTCTTGCCTGAGAGCCGGGGACCTATAACCTAAAACCTGTTTCTGAACAGTCCATCCAACATAATAGACGGTATTAAACGGCAATATCTAACAGGGATTTATGAGCGTTGACGGGTGAGATCTGCGGTTTTGAATGAAGCTCCCCGGGCTGAACAGGCCGGGGATTTTTGCGGTTTGATTAAACAAAATCTACTTTTTCTCCTCCTGTCCTCTTACCTTGATTATTTTATCTTCATATAGTTTTTCTATATACGCGGCTGCATCGCCGATTCCCATAGAGGAGGTATCAACGCTCGCGTCCGCCAGAGCGTAATAGTGCTCACGCTGTTTCAACAATTCTCCTATCCTGGACACCGGATCCGGGACGTTTAACAAAGGGCGGTTGGAAAAGACGCGGGTTCTCGCATAGATAACTTCCGGGGCGGCGCAAAGGCAAACAAGTATCCCGCGCTGTTTCATCAGGGCGACATTTTCATTATCGATCACTATGCCGCCGCCGCATGACACCACTTTGCTGTCCGAAAAACAAACATCTATCAACGCCTCTTTTTCCAGCTTTCTGAAGAAAACCTCCCCTTCGGAGGCGAAGATATCCGGGATACTGCGCCTCTGCCGCGCCTCTATCAGCTCATCCAGATCGACAAAATCCCGCTTCATTCTTGCCGCAAGCGCCCTGCCTACGGAAGACTTTCCGGTGCCCATGAATCCAACCAGGAAAATGTTATTCGGCCGTCCCTGTATAATATTTTTCTCCCGAGCGCCGCTCATTTCTTTATCCTTTTGAGATAATCGCGGTAAGCGGAATTTATGTCCTCCAGACAATCTCCCCCGAATTTCTCCAGGAACGCGCCGGCCAGCACCGCGGCGCAGACCGCCTCACCGACCACCCCGGCTGCTTCCACCACCGCGACATCGGAACGTTCTACCGCGGCCTTGGCGCTTTTCTTTGTATTTATATTTACGGACTCCAGAGGAACCAGCAGGGTACAAATCGGCTTCATACATGCGCGCAGGACTATTTCTTCCCCGTTGGATATTCCGCCTTCGATGCCGCCGGCATTATTGCTTTTTCTAAAATATCCCCTGCCTCTTGAATATCCGGCAGAGTCATGGCATTTCGAACCGGGTTTATCGGCGTAACCGAATCCCAGGCCGAACTCCACCGCTTTAACTCCGGGAATAGAGATAAATGCCGCGGCGAGCGCGGCGTCCAGCCTTTTATCGTACTGCGCGTAAGTCCCCAACCCGGCCGGCACACCGGCAACGGAGACTTCAAAAATCCCTCCCACGGTGTCGCCGCTCTTTTTCGCCCTGTCTATCACGGCCTTAAACGCGGAAATATTCGTCTCTCCGCCTACTTTAAGCACGCGGGAGGTGAACTTCATCCCGAAATACTCCAACAGTATGCGGCAGAGTGAACCGGCGGCCACGCGCGCCGCGGTCTCTCTCGCCGAAGCCCGCTCCAGAACGTCGCGAACGTCCCCTAAACCATACTTGAGCAATCCGGCTAAATCGGCGTGCCCCGGCCTTGGGCAGGCTACCGAAGGCATCCGCTCTATGCTGAAATCCCGGTTCACGATCCTGATAGAGAGCGGACTGCCTATAGTCAAGCCTCTGCGCAGGCCGGAAACGATCTCAGCTCTGTCCGTCTCGATCTTCATTCTTCCGCCGCGCCCGTATCCCTGCTGTCTGCGCCGTAATTGAAAATTTATCTTCTCCGCGTCCACCCTCAAACCTGCGGGCATTCCGTCGACGACCGTTATTAAAGCCCGGCCGTGAGACTCTCCGGCAGTAAGAAATCTCAACATGACATTCCTCCTTAAAATGAAGTTCTCCGGGCTTCAATCCCCGGGTAATCCTAAGGACAAATCCACTCGGAATTTTCGCACGAGCGAATACCGAACCTCCCAATTGGTTCGGGTATCACACAGGTGAATACTTTCACACTGGTGAACACCTGCCTCTCAATTAAGGCGGGGTGTTATTCCGATAGGCCAAAGTAAATCCGGCTTGAAAGCCGGGGATTTCTGCGGTTTGATTAATCCTTCCAGAGACCGCGCCGCTTTTCCCTGGCCTCCTTGTAGCGGACGTGCAACAGCTCGGCATATTTGACGTTCGGCGAAATAGTCAATAAAGAAGCATACCCGTTGGCGACGATCTCTGCGTTAACGAAAGTCCCATCCGGCAGATAAACGTAGGCCAAAAGCCTGTTGTATTTATCCCTGCGCTCCACATCGAATTCCAGCCTGACCTTTTTCCCTTCCACGAGCCCGCGGGTGAACGCCGCGGCACTTTTTCCCATATGTTTGATCGTGCGTACATCCTGCATCGTGCGCTTGGCGTCACGGTAAAGCTTCTTCGACTCGTGGCACTCCGGGGTATCTATACCGATCAACCGCACGCGTTCACCATTCTCAAGCAGAAGCGTATCTCCGTCTACCGCGCGTTTAACGATGATATTATTATAATCATACTTTCGCCCCAGAGAAGATAAAACGCTCCCTTTCCCGGGATAAGACGAAGCGGCATAAGAAACACCGCAGGCCAGGCATAAAATTGACATTATAAAAACAAGTTTACTGATTTTTCGCATTCATTCCCCCTTATAGAGCCCCTCAGACTAAGATCCCGAGGCTACTTTTTCCGGCGAAGCCGATACACAGCGTAATATTCGGCTGTATGATCATTCCCTTACTACACGGAAGCGGCAAGGTTCGCCGCCAGCGCCTCCCCCAGAACGGCTATATCCTCGGTACAGAAAATACTGCCGGCGGTACTGTCGAAGAGCATAATGGCTTCAGCCGTGAACTCGGCGTCCGCCAGCCAGAAAACGATCTTTACCGGCACTCCGGGAAAAACCTCTATCACTACGCAGGCGTCTCCCTCCGGTAACTCACCGGCCGTCCCAGACAGCCACCTGCAGAACCCGGCGACCGCTTCACGCGGGTTTTTTCCGTATTTTGCGAGCAACGGCTCCAACGCCCGCTTACGGAAAGCCGGATAATAAAACTCCCCTGCCGGCAGTTCCCTGAAAGATATCCATTTCCCTTCCAGCCGGGGGATCCCTTTCAGCGCGGCCGCGGCATAATGCAGCAAAAGGATGGAAAGATACGGTTTACCCCTTCCGCCGGAGGAGGAAACGCATTCCCTGGAACTCGGATCAAGAAAATATTCCTGACCGAGAAAAACAGTCTTTACGGGAGCGGACGCGCGCGAGGATAATTCCTCCCATCCCTTGTTCAGCGCGTTGTCGTAACCCATACTTTATTTTACTATTTTTGCCTCACAAATCAAACATTAATAAAGACTGCTCTCCCCGAACAAAGAAAAGAGCCTCATACTTCTCGCCCGCTTACGCCTCTTGTGTTTCACCTTCTTAGTTCTTTTACGTCCCTGGCCTTAACGCTTCGTATTGTGAAATACCTGTCTTTCCGCGTGATTTTAGGCTATAATATTTTTCATGTTCAAATATGACCGTTTCCAGCAGGAAGCAATTGACCATATCAACAACGGGCATTCCGTAATCGTCTCCGCGCCTACCGGAGCGGGCAAAACCGCGATCGCCGAACACGTCATAGACACCTGCATCAATAACAACACCGGCGTGATATACACCGCGCCGATAAAAGCCCTTTCCAACCAGAAATTTCGCGATTTCCAAAACCGCCTCGGAGATAATATAGGCATACTCACCGGGGACATCTCGCTGAACCCCGAGGCCCCGGTGTTGATCATGACCACGGAGATTTTTCGCAACAAGATACTCGACGACCAGGAGTCGCTGAAGAAATACCGCTGGATCATATTCGACGAAGTGCACTACCTGGACAATGAGGAACGCGGCACCGTGTGGGAAGAGTCGCTTATCTTCCTCCCCTCACACATGAACCTGCTGGCCCTTTCCGCTACCATACCCAATATCAAGCAAATAGCGGAATGGATAGAAAGCATCCATAACAAGCCGGTGCAAACGGTAGTCGAAACCGAGCGTCCGGTCCCGCTGCATTTCCTTTTCCAGTGCCAGAACCAGGTGGTCGACAGTCTTCCTGCCCTGAAGAACATAAAGGGACTTCCGGAACTGCCGTATAAATTCCACAGGCAAAACCCGCGCACCGGTTACGGATTGAACAAGATCGGTCCGCTCATAAAACACATCCGCGAACGGGAAGGATTCCCTTGTATATATTTCGTCTTCGGCCGCAGGCGCGCCGAAGACCTGGCGAAAGATCTCTGCAGGTTCGATCTCCTGCCGAAAGACGACTGCGGTAAAATAACGGCCCTTTATGAGGAACTCTGCCGAAAGTTCGACCTGACCCGTGAACGTTCGGCGCAGGAGATGTCCGACCTAGTGAAGAAAGGCATCGCTTTTCACCACGCGGGCATGCTGCCGACGCTCAAAGAAGTCATCGAACGGCTCTTCACCAGCCGTCTGCTGAAAGTAATCTTCACCACGGAGACCTTCGCGTTAGGCATAAACATGCCGAGCAGATCGGTCGTCTTCGACGATCTGCGCAAATTCTACGGGCGCTACGTGCGCAACCTGAAAACGCGCGATTTCTACCAGATGGCGGGCCGCGCGGGCAGGCGCAGCATAGACACGGAAGGATACGTTTATTGCAGGATCAATCCCGCCAAGCTGAGTTACAACGACATCAACCGCGTCATTTACGGAAGCCCCGAGGAGGTGCACAGCCAGCTTAACACATCATATGCCACCGTCCTCAATCTTTACGAAAAATACCGGGACGACCTCTATAAAATATATCCGCTCTCCCTACATTATTTCCAATGCCGCAAAGAAGAGCAGAAAGAGGCCTTGCGCCTGATAGAGGCAAAGTTGAATCTCCTCAAAGACAATGGTTACATAAAAAACGGGGAGCTCACTCCCAAAGGGCAGTTCGCCAAGACCGTTTACGGTTACGAGCTGCTACTATCCGAGCTTTACGAACGCAACGTGCTTGAGCAGCTGGATGAATTCGGGCTGGGTATAATGGCGGCGGCGGCGGTCTTTGAACCGCGTAAAAACCAGCAGATGCTGAATCTCTCCAAAAGCGCCAGGCGCATAAGAGCGGTCTGCGAAGAGATCTACGCCCATATAAAACAACTCGAGATATCACGGCGTATCTATCCTTTGAGCAAAGAGCCTTACTTCCATTTAAGCGGGAGCATAGAATCCTGGCTGAGAGGAACGTCTTTTGAGAAAACCCTGCTTTTAACCGACACCGATGAGGGGGAGATTGTACGATACTTCCGGATGAGCGTGCAGATACTGCGCGAGATAGGGGACTCCGAGGTCGCCTCCCCTCTGCTGAAAGAAAAGATCCGTGAAACGGCGCGAGTGATCAACCGCGACATCATAGACGCGGAAAAACAACTGCGGGAAACGTAAGACGGCCGTAAACTACCTGCTCCCCTCTTTTCCCCTGAGGTAATCCTGCACTATCTTTTTATGGTCAAAAGCGAATTCCATACCGGCAAGCTCCTGCCTTGAAACGGTTTTCACCTCGGCGGCATCGTCCCCGGCGACCGGGGTCCCAGAGGAACTGCCGATAAAAACCGTGCCCACCGTGTGAAAACGCGGATCGCGCCCGGGATCGGAATAGGTATGGAACTGCCTGAGCTCCGATAACTCCAGTCCCGTCTCCTCTCTGGCCTCCCGCCTCACGGCGTCTTCCAGGCTTTCCCCGTAGTCCACGAACCCGCCCGGCAGAGCCCAGCCGAAAGGCGGATTGCTCCTTTTTATGATCACGATCCCGCCCGCGCGCTCGATAACGGCGTCCACTGTAAGAAAAGGCTGTTTGAGCGTGCGCGTCATATATTCCAGGTAGCCGCAAACGTTCTTATCGAAAATCACGGCCGTTTCTTCGTCTTTAAGACAAAATAAGATCTCCTTCAGTGCGCCGGATTTCCCGCAGAACAAAAGCCTGTGCACCTCTTGCGCCATGATCTTTGCCGCCGCCTTGCAAGGAAAACCTCCCGTGCCGCAGCCCAAAGCGGGAAAAACGACTGAAGATATATCCAGTCCTGCCGCCATATTGAGAGCGCTCCGGCAGGAAGCCCGGATCTTTTTCTCGTCGGTGCGAAAATCCATCCCCATGGTGACGGCGTGTATCACATACCTGGCTGCCAGCCTGCCCCCCGAGGTTACAACGGAATCGCCGATCTCCACCGGACCGCGGCTTACCGCTTCTTTTTCTATCTCTTCACCGCCGGCCTTCTTAATAGCCCCCGCGACCCCGCCGCCCATCAGCAGACGGTTGTTTGCGGCATTCACCAGCGCATCCGCTTTTACGGCGGTAATATCACCGCGTATAACTTTAATTTCGACGTCACGAATCAGCATATCCTATCCTTCCCTCGGTTTCACACCTTCTGGCGGTAAATACCGTCATACCCTTTTCCCGCGGGATTAATCCCGGCGAAAACCAATTGTATCAGCCGGGCGTTCCTGCGTATGCGGATCCCGGCCGGATTCTGCACCACCAGTATGAATTCGCTCCTGCCGTGAAACCCCGCGTCCCATACCCCCGTCTGCGTGAACGCGCCGCATCTCAAAAGTGAACTGCGGGTAAAAGCGAAAGCGATCAATCCCAGAGGCATGCGCACGGTCTCATTGGTAGAAACCCGGTATGCCCCCTGTTTAAGAAGCCACCAGCCGCTGTTCCCGCCGCCCGGGACTTCCCTCACCCCGGGGAGCACCCGTCCGCTGTTATCGAAATCCACAGCCCCCTCGCCGTCGAAGGCATGTATCGTGGAAGCGGTAAAATCCATGCCGTTCGGCGTCAGTTGTTTTTCCAGATCCAGGAACCCGCTAACCAGGGATTGCGTTTCTATTAAACCGCGGATCTCCTCCCCGTTCAATATATTCCCCGCCGTCACGGCTGCCTCAACTTTCTCCAGACAAAGATCACGGCCTTGCCCACCATCCAGACGAAAAGCAAAGCCGCCGCGAACACCAGGGAAAGCCCCAGCGCCGCGGACAAAAGAACGAAGACCGGGAAGAAAAACAGCCATAATCCCGCCAGCATCCCCAACACAGATAAAAACAATAACCCTACCAGGAATGCTTTCATTTTAATCGCTCCAGGAAGACAATACGCCCCGGTGATCGAACCAGAGGACGATCGAAGGCCGGCCGCCGCGTTTATACACGAACCGGGTAGAGTCCACAGCCGCCGATATCTCGTCAGGCTCACCGTAACTCTTCTTTATCTCCGCCGCCCCGCTTCCCAGTCCGATCCTGCCGGCGCGCAGGTCAGCCTCCAGCCTGTCTTTGGCGGCGGCATCGGCTTTCGCCGCGTATCCGCCGAACGAACGAAACGCAACAACGCTTTCCCTGCCGCCGCAGCACCCGGACACAAAGACAAACGCAGTTATGACGATAAAACAACCTGGGACTTTATGCATTACGCACCTCCTGGGGCCGTCCGGTTCATTCAATCTCCTCCTGAAGTTTCACAATCAGCTGCGATATCTCTTTCAATAAAGGCATCGGCAGCAATTTTTCCGTTTCAATCTCCCCGCGCAGGGTTTTCAACACGCTGACCAGCCGTTTGACCTGCGTGTTCTTTTTTTTCTCCCACGCCTCTTGCGGATCAATTTCTTCTCTCTGCCTGATCAGCGCGCTCAGGTCCTTCTTGACGTCCCCTGCATCCCTGCCGTCTTCGAAGACCTGCTTTTTAAGCGTCGAATACTCGTCGTCTCCGAGTATCTTGCGGTTCTTAGCGCTGCGCAGGATATCCACCGCCTCATAAGAAGGCAACTGCCTGGCCTCCGCGGACTCGATGAATTCCTGCTTCAGATAAGCCGGCTCCTCTTTCTCCAGGAACATATAAGACCTCAAAAGCTTCAAAGCGGTCTGCTGTTTTATTCCCACTTCTTTGGCGGTGTAAAACTCGAACTTGGAATATCCCCACTCCCGGTAAAGCTTGTCTTTCCAGACAGAATAAAGCGCCCTGCCGAACTCTATCCAGGAAGACTTAAAATCTTTTGCCGACTTGAGGATATGCTCCCTCACCGAACCCGGCTCCACCTGCGCCAGTCTCTCTTCCAGCTTCATCAACGACTTGGACATTATACTCTCCCCCTTACTTGCCGTATTACTGAAGTAATGAAGCTCCTCACCGGCTAAACTCGCCTTGATTAATTAGGATGAGTAAGCACACTCTCCTTGAATACTTCCTGTTTCATTTTCTTACCCTGCCGCTCTTTGCAACCCCGGCCTTCGGGCAGTACCGTTCCGCCGCGCATCTGCCGCAAAAAGGAGAAACCGGTCTGCAGATGTTCTGGCCGAAGGCCACCAGGACCGTGTTCAATTCTATCCAGTATCTGCGCGCGAAAAGCCCTTGCAGGGTTTTCTCGGTCTCCTCTGTCTTGACGCTCGTTACCCAGCCCAGACGGTTGGAGATACGATGCACGTGCGTATCAACGCATACCGCCGGTATGCCGTACCCCAATCCTATCACAAGATTGGCCGTTTTCCTTCCTACCCCTTTAATACTCAACAGACCCTCTATTGTACGCGGCACCTTGCCGCCGAAACGCTCCAGAATCACTCGGCTGGCGCCAAGGATCACTCCGGCCTTTGTCCGGTAAAACCCGACCGGAAAAATCAAACCGGATATCTTCTCTTCCGGCAGCCTCAACATCGAACGCGGATCAGAGGCCACTGTAAACAGCCAGCGGGAAGCCCGCAAGGCCACATTGTCTTTAGTGCGCAGGCTCAATATGCAGGAAATCAGCACCAGGTACGGATCGTCTTCAGCAGATATCTCCGTTACCGAAGGCAGGCGGAAATCTGAGGCCTGCCGTCGGATAAGACGATAAACCTTCAGATATTCTCCGGCCATGTCCGCGTCAATCCCTCCTTATAAGCGCAAAGATAGTCGGACACCCAATGTTTATGCAGGATGGAACGTAAAGGCACACAATTGAATTCTTTACCGGAAACTGTGCGCCTAAGGCCGAAGCGCATTTCGTAAATATCGCAGTAATATTGCCCGGAGGTATTACCCGGCCGCAGATGCTCGCAAGGGTCATCGAACCCCCCGCAGCAGGCGCCACACCTGCGGCAGCGCCCTTCCCAAAGCGCCTCCTGCCGAGACATATATTCTGAATAATCGGCTTCCCTATTTATTCCCATGGCTACTTTATGCTGATAATCGAAAATCGAAATTAGACCGTCTCGCCACTGAAGCGTTGACGGACTCTGTGCGCTGTAAAAAACTTATAAAACAGCGCACTCACTACCCCCCTTCATCCTCCTTGATTGCCCCCCTCCTAAGTCCGCCCCATCGGGGGAAGGAAAAATTAGAGATACCCATTCGGGAGGAAAGATTGGTTGGGGCCTATTGGTTACCGTAGCCGTTACCGAATTAAGTATCGTGTCCCCGGAATTACCAGTAGCCGTTACCGGTTACTTAATACGCCATACATAGGCACCTTTATCCAGATCGAACACCTCCACGGGCGCGCCGGGCGGCAGGCTTTCCTGAAGACGCTTAGCGTATAACTTCTCTATTTCCTCCACCGCCACCCCGTTCCTGGCGGCCAGCTTCATATAAATCACCATGCGATCGCTGTTTTCTTCCTCGATTATTTCCTTTTCCGCCCCGGAAGCCTGGCGTCTCAACTCCAGCAGTCCGGACCTGTTCTCTCCGGCGGTTCCCTTCTTCAGCAGAGCGATTATCTGCGCAAACCTGTTCTTTCTCCTCTGCACCGCGCCTTCTATTTCGGGATCGGAAACGGCGTCCGCGGCATAAGCGGCGGACGGCAGAATGACATTGAGTAAACTCTGTTTCCCGAGAGCCGACGGAGCAGAATCTGCGTTCGGAAACACCATATCCTCTATCTTATCTATGGTTTTCTCCAAATGCTGGTAAATGTCCAGCCGCATGGAGATATCTACTTTGATGGGATCTTTCGGCGCTTCCACGCGCACCCTGGCACAGCCCAGCCCAAAAGTGATGCCCAACGTCCATAAACACGCCAATAGTATTCTCGCCATAGCTACCTCCATTTTTTAAAAAAGTAAAGTCACTTGCCGCCGATCATTCCATGCAAACGCACGTCGAAAATCCTTTTCCCCTGCTCGCCTTCGAAAACGGCGTATATACGCAGTTCCCGTTCAACGGTAGATAAATTGAGGATAGCGCTGCGATAACGGTAATCCCTTAAGCTGTCATAAATAGTCTGGAGAGGACGGCCGCTCTGCACCGCCAGATAATCAAGGATCTTTTTATCCCGTATATTCATACTCCCCCCGGACTGCGTCCCCAGAGAAGCGTTTACGTCTTGCAGGCCGGAACCTCCTCCTTCTAGGACTGCCTCACCGGAAGTGATTCCGCCGAGCGCCACCTTTTCCGAGAACCCTAATTCCCGGGAGACCACCGCCAGATCGGAATTCTTAACCCGGAACCGGCATTTGTATTTTATACCGCCGTCCGCGCTGACGTAAAGATCGGCGGCGGCGGTCAAAGAACCGCTCCAGAGGGCTGCGGGAGAAAACAACGCCTGCACCGCGTCTTTTTCATCCACCCACACCTTCCCCTTCACTTTCTCAAGCCGCAAATCCTGAAAGGCAAATTTCTCTATGGTTATCTGCCCCTCTTTATTTTTACCCGGCAGATAAACGGAGATTCCCGACGCGGAAAACTTTCCGGCCCGCAGCATATCCACGCCGGCGAACAAATCAGTAAAAGACGTGCCGGAAAACCCGGCAGACAAAGAACCTTTTATCCCGAAAGCAGAGCAGTTCGCGCCGCTGCTTATCTCGGCGTTACGGATATCCAGTCTTTCAGGCATAAAACGCGGTAGTTTCAGGCCGCCGCTTATCCCGTTTCCGCCGGATTCGTTGCAGGTAAGAAGCAGCAGCGGGTTTTCAAAATAGACCCGCCGCGGCCTGCCGCAGAACAGAGAAACCGGGCTGAATTCCACACTCACTGCATCGGCGAAAAAAACGTATTTCCCGGGGACATCCAGCAGCAGCTCATTTAACCTGATATAGCCGAAAGGATTAACGCGGCATTCCTTGAAAGAAGATACTGCGGAAGGCAACAACAGGGAAAATCCGCTCTGTACCGCCCGGCGCGTCAGTATGCCGCCCGAAGCATAAAGCAGCAAGATTAACATAACCGCGCAAAGCAAAACAGTTCTTCTGCGCGTCTTATCGGCTGTCTGCTTATTCCGGCAACATTCCCGGAGCTTACCCCCATTCATCCCCGGGTTAAAACCCGAGAATTTCCGGGCGAGGAGATTACCGTTCTGGCGATCTGCCTTAGCCATAGACATTCCCCCTGATTTTCCTGAACGCCTTGCTTTTCAACATAGAGGATGCGGCCATAAAAGCCTCTTCTCGCGTATTTATCCTGCCGATAGCCCTCAGTTCTTCCAAGCCGGCAAGCAGACTGCCGATCACCGGCGAAGGTGCAAGAGCGAACCTGCGCATCAAGTCGTTGCCGTTTATCAGCCTGGGCAGGACCTTGCGGCCGAGCGAACTGAAATATTCCCGCAGCAACCCGCGGCATACCTTTTCATGACGGGAGCGTGATTCCCTGCTTGTCAAAGGACCGCGGGTGGACCTTTGATCGGCCATAGAAAGAAGCAGTATGGAAGCGGCCTCTGCGCCGGCATCCCGAAAATACCTGAATTGAGCCCTGGCGGTAACGACTTCATTGTCCGCCAGGTATCCCGGGCGCAGATGACAAAAGACCATCCTGCGCAAGGCGTCCTGTTCCGCCCGGGAAAGTTTCAGTCGTTCCGCCATGCGGCAAACTATGCGCGCGCCCGACAATTCATGTCCGTGAAATATCATCCTGCCGCCGCGGCGTTTCTTCGCCGCCGGCTTGCCGATATCATGCAAAAGCGTCCCGAGTTTAAGCAACCCCAGCCTGCGCCGTCCCGGTACGATCTCCTGCGCAAGATATGAAGAAAGGCCCGGTTCTCCGCCGAGCTCCTCCAGAAGCGACTCGAGCTGTTTTACGGACTCCAGACTATGCTTCCAGACATCAAGATGATGATACGGCCCCTGGGCTACGCCCCGCATCACCTCCACCTCCGGGAGCGCCTGACCCAACACCCCCTTATTATCCATAAGTTTCAGCACCGGATACGCATTCCCTGATTCCAGTATCTTGAAGAGCTCGTCGCGTACGCGCTCGCCGGAAACGCGGGAAAGCAAACGACGCTTGGCCGCCGTCTGCCGCAGGACTTCCTTCTCCGCTTTGAAACCGAATACCGCCGAAAGGCTAAAGGCCCGCATAATACGCAGGGGATCATCGTTGAAACTGTCCGGCCCCGCCAGCCTCAACCTGCCTGCGCGCAGGTCGGCGAGAGAACCGCGGACATCTATCAGGCCACCGCAGAACCCCGCGGTAGCGATGCGTCCCCGTATTTCCTTTGCAAGAGCATTGACCGTGAAATCTCTTTTTTCTAAATCTTTTTCTATCCCTTCCGCGCGAAAATCGGAAAAATCGAGCGTGTAAATAACGCCTGAACGCGTCTTTTTCACCAGCCGGCAGCAGCCGCGCTCTCGGTCCAGCATCACAAATCCCGCCTTAAGTTTAACGTTGAGCGCGCGGCCGAAAGACACGGCTCCTTTATCCACGGCAAAATCCATGTCCGGATTTTCTTTACGCCTTCCCAAAAAAAGGTCCCGCAGAAAACCACCGACAAGATAAACTTTACGGCCGGACTTCCCTGCCTGAACGGCAACCATCCTTAACAGCTTTATGTCTTCCGGCAAAGGCCCTTTCATAACCCGACGACCTCCGCGGACAGATCAACGGTATCCACGACCGCTACGGTTGATTTTCCGCTGAGCCAGCCGCCGCACTCTCCGGGGTTAACGGCCAGAAGAGAACCTTTCCGCTCCACCGACGGCTTGTGGTTGTGGCCGTAGATCAATATATCGGCGTGCGGCATCTTTCCATCCAGCAAAGCGATGTCGTGCACCACTACTATCTTCCTGGAAGCGAAGGTTATGGAAAGCGGAGCCTCGGTTATTGCGCCTGCGGAAACGGAGGAAAGCCCTTTGCGCTCCCCGTCGTTGTTGCCGAACACCCCCTTCCAGGGGCACTTCAATTTGTTGATCTCAGGCACCGTGAAAGGGGCGATAAAATCCCCCGCATGCACGACAAAATCTGTCTTAAGGCGGTTGAAGAGCTTCACGGCGGCGGCTATCTTGGAGAGATTATCGTGCGTGTCGGAAATAATTCCTATTTTCATTTTAAGTATTCTCTTGGGGCAGCGTATCGGTCTTATTCAAGACCTCCTCCTCCACAAAAATCGGAGTATGGGCCCTGACCGCCAGCGCGATGCTGTCCGAAGGCCTCGCGTCAAGCACGAGCTCTCCGCCGGATGAATCCTTCAAATATATCTTGGCGTAAAAAGTGCTTTCCTCCACGCGGTCGATGACTATTTTCTCCACGGAGGCGCGCAGCTTCTCGATGGTATCCTTGAACAAATCGTGGGTCAACGGCCTGGGCGGGGTCAAGTTGCTTATCTTCATTTTTATGGCGGATATCTCCGCCAACCCTATCACTATCGGCAATAGTCGCCTGCCGTGCTTCTCTTTAAGCACTATCAGCTGGTCGTGGCGCTTCTCATCTATAATAAGCTTGTTCAACTCCACCTCTATCATTTAGATAACCTCCTCTTGCGGCTCTTCTTGCTCACGGCGCGCGCTTCCCCGTCATCCAGAAGACTCTTCAACTCATGCATAAACTGTCCGACGTCCTTGAACTGCCGGTAAACCGAGGCGAAGCGGACATAGGCCACGTCGTCTATTTTCTTCAGCCGTTTGATGATCGCCTCGCCGATCTCGCTGGAAGGCACCTCCCTGGAAGCGCTCTTGTATATCTCGCGTTCCACCTGGGAAGTTATCTCCTCCATCTCCTCCAGACCCACGGGACGCTTCTCGCAGGCGCGCATTATACCGGTGAGTATCTTCTTACGATCGAAAACCTGCCGGGTACCGTCTTTCTTGATCACCATCAGAAAGACTTCTTCCACATACTCATACGTAGTGAAACGTCTGCCGCAGGAAAGGCACTCGCGCCTGCGCCTGACGGCGGAACCTTCCTTGGTGCCCCGCGAATCCACTACTTTGTCTTCCTTATAACCGCAATACGGACAACGCATAAAAATCCCTTATATATAACATTACAGTTAGCATAGCATATCGGCGTGAGAATTCAAGGCTAGAAACGCACAAGACGAGGGTTCTGGAGAAATATGCAAAAGAACAGGCCGCGGAATATAGTAATAGAAAAATGATGAGAAAAACACATTATTACGGGAACAAATTACACTTCAGCATACCGTTCTCATTCGGAGAACAATCGTACTCAATCTTAGAACATTAGTCAAGGTCTTTTACAGGTAAACTTCAGTTAACAGTCTGCTGAAAAACCCTGATTTGTCATCCTGAGCGCAGCGAAGAATCTCATCTCTCGATGAGATTTTTCGGCCTGCGGCCTCAGAATGACTACGTGTGGGACTTTTTCAGCAGACTGTTAATTCCCTTGCAGAAGTCTCTGGGCCAATTTGTTTAACTCCTGATTAGCCAGGGCGACGGCGCGTTTTCTCACCACACGGGAGAAATATTCCCTTTCGGTCTTAGTAAGTTTCTCATTACGCAACTTCTTAAGAAATAGCTCTTTTTGCTTTGGAGAAAAAACTTGTGATAAAGCATATTCCAGCCCAATCTCGTCCTTCACGGCAAGATAATCGTGGAGATCTTCCCTGCTTTGTTTGAAGTAATTGGCGAAAGTGTTCTTCATCCTTTTCATAGACATAACTTTGTTATCCACCTTCAAATCACCATCATTCTCCAACGCTTCCATGTATCCTTTATACTCTTTCCGCGCATCCAGATTCTTGAACAACGCCAGCAGATCATTCGCCCACGAGAATTTCAGGCCTAAGGTCTTATAAAGCGCCAGCGAGAACAATACTAGCGAAACAAAATCCATCCTGTCCGTATGGGATTTCAGATACTTCTCGGCTTTATTATAATCAAACAAACCCTTCTCCGCGCTATTGGCAAGCACCACCGGAAATCCTTCCCAAAGCCTAGCGTCATGCGACTTGACCATGTCGGCGAGCGTAGAATTAGACTCCTTTTCTTGGGCCGCTTCCAAAAGAGGAAATCCCCATGCCGCAAGACGTTTCATCAAATCGGCCTTATTCAAAATTCACTCCGTTCTTTTTCAAATATCCGAAAAAATGTTTCCAATTTACGTTTTATCATTTTTCTGTTTCTTATGAACTGTGGACTTGTTTTCACGGTCTTCCCCAAGACTAGAACCCGCCACTCAAAACCACTTCTTTTTTACTCAATACTCCACTCTATATTTTCGTGTATTTATCATACTTCGTCCCTCCGTATTTCTCGTCCCTCACCTTTCATCCTTCTTCCCTATCGTTATCTTCCTAACCTTTATCCCCGCTTCTTTCAGGAATTTTCGCGCGTTCTCGTCTGGATATTCGCCGCAGGTGACGACTTCGGCGATGCCGGCATTAATAAGCATCTTGGCGCAGATCACACACGGCTGATGGGTGATGTAGATCACGCTTCCGCGGGTGCCGATGCCGTGCAGGGCGGCCTGGAGCAGGACGTTCTGCTCGGCGTGCAGGCCGCGGCATAACTCGTGTCTCTGCCCGGAAGGAATATTCAGTTTCTCGCGCATACATCCGGTTTTGGAACAATGCTTGAGCCCGGACGGCGCGCCGTTATAACCGGTAGCCAGTATGCGCTTGTTCTTCACCAACACGGCGCCCACTGCCCTGCGCAGGCAGGTGGTGCGTTTGGAGACCAACTGCGCCAATTCCAGAAAATACTCGTCCCAGCTCGGTCTCTGCGTAGTCTTAACCTTTTTCGACGGTTTAGGCATTCTTCAGCTCCGGATAGAGGGGGAATTGTTTCGCCAGTTCCTTGACTTGTTCCCTGATACCGCTCTTGGCGTACGCGTCTTTGCGCACGGTCACCGCCTGGTCTATGAAATCGGCGATCTGACGCATCTGCGTTTCCTTCATCCCGCGGGTGGTCACCGCCGGAGTGCCGATGCGGATGCCGCTGGTCACCGCCGGGCTCTGTTTATCGTAAGGGATCAGGTTCTTATTGACGGTAATGTTCACCTCTTCCAGCACGTCAGAGGCCTGTTTGCCGCTGATGTTCTTGGACGTCAGATCGACCAACATCAGATGGTTGTCAGTGCCGCCGGAGACGATACGGTAACCTTTCCCTGATAGTTCTCCCGCCATCTCTTGGGCGTTAGCGACGATCTGCTTCTGGTAAGTCTTGAATTCCGGCTTCATCGCCTCGCCGAAGGCCACCGCCTTGGCGGCGATAACATGCATCAACGGCCCGCCCTGTAGACCGGGGAATATCCTTGAATCGATCTTCTTGGCGAACTCCTTGCGGCAGAGTATGAAACCTCCACGCGGGCCGCGTAGAGTCTTATGCGTAGTGGAAGCAACGAACTCTGCGTACGGCACCGGAGATTCATGCACGCCGGCAGCGATCAATCCGGCGATATGCGCCATATCCACGAACAGATAAGCACCCACAGAATCGCATATCTTGCGGAAACGCGCGAAGTTCATCTTGCGCGGATAGGCGGAAGCCCCAGCCAGGATCATCTTTGGTTTATGCTCGGCCGCCAATTCGGCGATCTTGTCGTAATCGAGCATCTCGGTGTCCTTATCGACTCCGTAAGTAACTATGTTGTAGAACCTGCCGGAGAAATTGTGCGGATGTCCATGGCTTAAATGTCCGCCGCAGGCCAAATCCATGGCCAGCACGGTGTCGCCCGGGGCAAGCGCAGCCATATAAACGGCCATATTGGCGCTGGTGCCGGAATGCGCCTGAACATTGGCGTATTCGGCGCCAAAAAGCTCTTTTGCCCTACTGATGGCGATATCTTCCACGATATCTACGTTATGACACCCGCCGTACCAGCGCGCCCCCGGGTACCCCTCGGCGTATTTGTTGGTCAACACCGATCCCTGCGCCTCCAGCACCGCCAGGGAAGTGAAATTCTCCGAGGCTATCAGCTCAAGGTTGTTCTCCTGTCTCTCGATCTCATTCTTGACCGCGGCGTATATCTCCGGGTCAACCGCTTTCAGATGTCTCATTTTTTACCCCCGCATATCTTTTTTTCTATTTCGCCTATTATTTTCAGCCGGCGCTCGTGCCTGCCTCCGGCAAAGACAGTATTCATCCATATCTCCGTTATCTTTCGCGCCTCGGCGGCGCCGACGAAAGAAGCGCCCAACACCAACACGTTGCTGTCGTTGTGCTCCCTGGAAAGCCGCGCCGCCGTCCTGTTACAGCAGAGCGCCGCGCGCACGCCCGGGAAACGGTTCGCCACGATGGAATTTCCTATCCCGCTTTTACAGATAAGTATCCCCCTGCGGTAGCGGCGGCGGGAAATAAGCCCGGCCAAGGCCGCGGCGGTAACCGGATAATCACAGCTTTCTTCGGAATACGCGCCGAGGTCCTTGATCCGTATGCCGCGTTTCTTCAAAAAAGTCTTCAGCTTCTCCTTCAGCGCGAAACCGCCGTGATCGGAAGCTATCAAGAGCGCAGAATTCATATCAATACCTCCACTTTAGCAACCGCTTCCTTTATCTGGGAAAATATCCTTTTGTACAGCTCAAGCGTCCCGCCGATCGGGTCCGGGATGTCCACATCTCCCCTGCCGGTCCCGGCAAATTCCTTGAGTAAGAAGACCCTGTTCTTCGCCTCCGGAGCCATCTCCAGTATCTTTTCCTCGTGGAGCTTCTCCATCGGCAGGATTATATCCGCGGCCTTTATCATCACCGGAGTGAGCCTGCGCGCTTTGTGCCCCGAGACATCCATACCCTCTTCCGCCAGCACGCCGCGCGTGGCCTGCATAGCTCCACCGGAGACTGCCGATATCCCGGCGGAAAAGACATCGACTCCTCCATGCTTCTTTTCCGCGAGGAGCTTTTTAAGGAACGCCTCCGCCATCACTGAACGGCAGGAATTCCCGGTGCAGACAAAAAGCACGGTCTTGTTCTTCAGGGCGGTCATTATCTCTGCCGCGCTCAAAGCTCCCTCCCTCAAGACGCGCGCCTCGCCGCCGGAAAAATCCACCACGCTGGACTCTCTGCCTATCCGGCAAGGGCCGGAATCCACCGCCATCTCAACCAGTCCGCCGAAATCCGACAAAGCGCCGGCGCATTCGACAGGAGGCTCTTTACCGGACAAGTTGGCCGAAGGACAGGCGACCGGGACTCCGGCATATTCCAACAATGCCAACGCCACGCGATGATCCGGCATCCTCACCCCGACGGTCCCGTCTTCCCTGCCTTTCAAGACCAGTGTCAACGGGCCCGGCCAGAAACGCGAAATAAGCTTGTATGCCCGCAGAGACACTTCGGAAGCGAGATGTTCCGCCTGTGTGATACCGCTTACCAGGATAGAAAAAGGTTTGTCCGACGGACGCTTTTTTATTTCATACAGTTTTCTGACCGCCGCCGGATCGAAAAAGTTCGCCGCTATACCATAGACCGTCTCAGTGGGAATGATCACCAGCCCGCCGGAGGCTATCAAAGAAGCGGCTTCCTCGAGGGCCCGGGGATGAGGATCGATTGCGTCTATGAACACCGTCTTGGTACGGCTCATAAGGAAATCTGTATTTTCCCTATCTCCTCGCGCATCTTAGCGCGGAAAGTTTCCATCCTGGCCTTGATGCCCGCGTCGGACAAAGCGAGTATCTCCAGCGCGAACACCGCCGCGTTTTTCGCGCCCCCCGCGCCCACGGCCATACAGGCCACAGGTATGCCGGAAGGCATCTGCACGGTGGAAAGCAGGGAATCCACCCCCCGCAGACTGCTTGTCTCCACCGGAATGCCGATCACGGGAAGCAGGGTATGGCCGGCGATTGCCCCGGCAAGGGCGGCCGAGCCTCCTGCCGCGGCGATGAACACGGATACCCCGCGCTCCGGCGCCGACTCCACATAAGCCGCCAGTTCTTTAGGGGTTCGGTGGGCCGACAAGACCTTTACCTCCGGTTCTATGCCGAACTCCTTAAGCAGCTCGACCGCTGGACGCACTGTTTCCAGATCGGACTTGCTGCCCATAAGCACGCTGACCGTATTCTTCATCTTCATCCCTTTCTTATAAAATATTTCTCATCTATTATGTGCGTAGTTTAGAATCAAGCGGACTTCGCCGCTATATCACGGCGGTAATGCATTCCTTCAAAATCTATCTCCCCGGCAGCGGAATAGGCGGAGGCGGCGGCTTCTTTGATATCGCGCCCCAGTGCGCTAACCCCCAGTACCCTTCCTCCGTCGCTTAAACACCTGCCGCCGGCAAGCCTGGTGCCGGAATGGAACACGGTCACGTCACCGCGCCCGACGAGCCGCTGAAGGCCTCTTATCTCCATTCCCTTCGAATATTCTCCCGGGTAACCTCCGGAAACAAGCACCACGCAGACGCATGCCCGCTCGTCCCACTCAAAATCCGGTATCTCCAGCAATTTGCGGCGGCTCACAGCCAGCAGCGCTTCCGCCAAGTCGCTCTTCATACGCGGAAGGATCGCCTGAGTCTCAGGGTCGCCGAAGCGCACGTTGAATTCCAACACCTTCGGCCCTTCGGCGGTAAACATGATCCCGGCGTAGAGCACCCCGCGATAGTCCAGCCCTTCCTTACGCAATCCTTCCATGGCCGGCAGCAGTACCGTCCGGTTTATCTCCTCCTCCTGCTTGGAAGAAAGAAAAACCGCCGGAGAATAAGCGCCCATGCCCCCGGTATTAGGCCCTTTGTCGCCGTCGAAAACACGTTTGTGGTCCTGGCTGGAAGCCAAAGGCACGATTTTTTGCGTATCCGTGAAAGCAAGGATGGATACCTCCCTGCCTTCGAGACATTCCTCTATAACAACCCTCTGCCCGGCTGCTCCGAATATCCTGCGTCTCATTATATCGTCAACCGCAGCCAACGCCTCACCGAGGCTGGCGGGAATTATCACTCCCTTGCCGGCGGCAAGGCCATCAGCCTTGATAACACACCGTCTACCCAGGCCGCGCAAATAAGCGTCGGCTTTATCGGGATCCTCGAAGACCTCGAAAGAAGCGGTAGGTATGCCGTACTTGAACATGAACCGTTTAGCGTAAACCTTGCTTGATTCCAACTGCGCGGCCTGTTTGTCAGGGCCGAAGATATCCAGCCCGCGGCCGCGGAACGCGCCGGCGATCCCGGCGGCAAGAGACACTTCCGGACCGACCACGGTCAATCCTATCTTTTCCTTCAGCGCGAAAGACATCAGTCCGCCCACGTCTTCGGCTTTTATCGGAACGCATTCCGCGACAGAAGCGATACCGCCGTTGCCGGGAGCGCAGAATATCTTCTCGACCGAAGGCGACTGCGCAAGTTTCCAACAGATCGCGTGCTCTCTCCCCCCGGATCCGACCACGAGTACTTTCATTTTAAGCGTCTTTGGCCTCTTTTTTTAAAGGCAGGATACCGGCCATCTCACCTATTATGTTCACCAGCTCCGTGCCGCCCGGCACCACCACCTTGGTATTGTTCTGCAGGGCTTTTTCCATCGCCTCCAGCTTACGCAACACCTGGGCGTTGCCGACGAAATATTTCTCCGCGGCCTCGTTGACCAGCATGATCGCCTCCGCCTCTCCCTGTGCCTCCAGTATTCTGGACTGCTTGATACCTTCAGCCTTCTTTATCTGCGCCCTCTTCTCGCCGTCGGCAACGGTCTCGGCGGCGGTGGCGTAGTCGACGGCGGCGATCTTCTCGTTCTCCGCCTTGACCACTTTATTCATCGTCTCCTGCACGTCCTTGGGCGGGTCGATCTCTTTCAATTCGGTCCTGACTATCTCTATCCCCCAATTGGCGGTCTCGGTCATCAAAGTGCTGTGCAATTCATCGTTTATCTTGCCGCGCTCGCTGTTGGCCGATTTCAAAGTAAGCGTGCCGATGATGTTGCGAAGGGTGGTCCTGGCCAGGTTGACTATCTGGTATTGATAGTTGTTGACGTTGTAAAGCGAGCTCTTGACGCTCTGCTCGTCGGACTTGACTTTGAAATACACCTGCGCGTCCACCCGCGCGTTCAGATTATCGAAAGTGATGATCTCCTGAGGGGCTGCGTCAACCATCTGCTCGGTAACGTTCACCAGGTACATGTTCTCTATGAACGGTATGATCCAGTGGAAGCCGGACTCGGCGAAACGGGAATATTTGCCCAGACGCTCTATCAGCCCGCGGTGCGTTGGACGGATGATGCGAATACCGGACAGGAAAATAAAAACCCCCGCGGCTATGGCCAGATAAACGTTATTCATTTAAATTCCTCCTTTTTTTATGCCGGAACTGCACTACTGGATTATACAACCGAAACCTTCCTGCCGCCGGTGACGATCTCACCTATCTTCCAGCTCTTGATCCCCTGCCCAGAGAGGAATGCGCAGATGTCTCCGCAAGCCGCGGGTTCTGCTATAATTACCATGCCCACGCCCATATTGAGCGTGCGGAACATCTCGCCGTCTTCCACATTACCCTTGTTCCGAATGAGCTTGAATATCTTCGGCACCGCCCAGGAATTCCTGTTTATCCTGGCGTCAAGACCGGCGGGAAGGATCCTGGCGATCTTGTCGTAAAAGGCGCCGCCGGTGATATTGGCGATGCCGTGGACCGGCATACCGGCGTTCTTGGCCCTGGGATTGAATGAAGCGTCGTTCAACAAAGCCAGCACCGGCTTGACGTAGATACGCGTGGGTTTCAGAAGTTCCGCGTGCATTCTCTTCTGCTCCTGGAGAGAAAGCACCTTGCGCACCAGAGAGTAACCGTTGGAATGGAGTCCGCTCGACTCCAGGCCGATGACCGCATCGCCCGCTTTGATCGAGTTGCCGTCGATCAGCTTGTCCTTTTCTGCAACCCCTACACAGAAACCTGCCAGGTCATACTCTCCGCAGCGGTATATACCCGGCATCTGCGCGGTCTCGCCTCCGATCAAGGAACAACCGGACTGTATGCACCCATCGTTGATACCCTTCACTATATCGTAAAGCGTCTCCGGCTCCAGGCTGCTGTAGGCGATGTAATCAAGAAAGAACAACGGCTCGGCGCCGGTGCAAAGGATATCGTTGACATTCATCGCCACCAGATCGATACCCACGGTGGCATGCCTGCCGGCAAGCACGGCAATCTTCAATTTCGTTCCCACGCCGTCGGCTGAAGAAACCAGCACCGGCTCGCGGAATTTATCACTGCCGATGCGAAAAAGACTGCCGAAACCGCCGATGTCGGCGATGACCTCCGGCCGGAAAGAACGCCGCACCAGCGTTTTTATCTTCCCCTTGAAAACCGACGCCTTATCTATATCCACGCCCGCCTGCTTATAAGTAACTTTTTTCATAAACCGGTTCTCTCCTTAAAAAATCTCTCCGGGCTTCAAGCCGGGGATTTCTGCGGTTTGATTAAACGCCGCCCTGCCCGCAGCAGTGCCTTTCGATGGCTAATTTACCGGCCATTTTTTCCACCGGTAAAGGATACTTACCGCTCCAACAAGCAGTGCAGTAATAACCCGGGGGATTCCTCAAACACCCCAGCATGCCGGAGAGGCTCAAATAACCGAGGGTATCCACTTCAAGGTATTTACGCACCTGGTCCAGCGACTGGTATTTATTGGCTATCAGTTCGCTGGGGTGGTTGAAATCTATGCCGTAGAAGCAGGGAAATTTGTGCGGAGGACAGGATATCATCATATGCACCTCCTTGACTCCGGCCTGGCGCAGGTTGCGCACGCGGATGCGGGAAGTGGTTCCCCTGACGATGGAATCGTCGACTATGACAACCTTTTTGCCGCGCAGAACGGTCTTGAGCAGGTTGAATTTCACCTTTACTCCCATCTCCCTGGAGTCCTGCGCCGGCTGTATGAACGTCCTGCCGACGTAATGATTCCTGATTATCCCCATCTCAAGCGGTATGCCGGAAGCGGAGGCATATCCCATAGCGGCCGAGAACCCTGAATCCGGAACCGGGATCACCAGGTCGGCCTTGATCGGGTATTCCGCGGCGAGGCGCTCGCCGAGCTTTCTCCTTACCAGGTGCACGTTATCGGAAAAAACCGTGGAATCCGGCCTGGAGAAATAAACATGCTCGAAAGTGCAAAAAGCGTATTTCTTGGTATGATGCAAATGCGACGGCCGCACCGAACGGAAGCCGTTTTTATCGATGATGGCTATCTCCCCCGGTTCGAGTTCTCGCACGAACCTCGCCCCGATAAGATCGAAAGCGCAGGTCTCAGAGGCCAGGCACCAGGCGCCGCCGGCTTTCCCGAGGGACAACGGCCTGAAACCGAGCGGATCACGCACTCCGACCAGAGAATCATTGTTCATCAGCAACAACGAATACGCTCCTTTTATCCTGCGCAGGGCGTAAACCAGGCTCTCGATGAAATCGCCGCTCTGCGCCCTCGCCATAAGCTGGATAATGATCTCGGAATCCGTAGTGGTCTGGAATATGGAACCGCGCCTTTCCAGGTATCTGCGCAGTTCGAGCGAGTTCACCAGGTTGCCGTTATGGGCGATGCAGACCGTGCCTTTGGCGTAATCTATAAGCAACGGCTGAGCGTTCTTCAACACGCTGGAACCTGTGGTGGAATAACGCACGTGCCCCACCGCGCAGTTTCCTTTCAATTTATGGAACACATCGGGGGTAAAGACGTCGCTCACCAACCCCATCCCTTTGTGCACAGAGAGACGGCCGTCGGACGCGGTCACTATGCCGCACGACTCCTGGCCCCGGTGCTGCAAGGCGTAAAGCCCCATATAAGTCAGCCAGGACGCCTGTTTATGCCCGAAAATACCGAACAGACCGCAGAACTCTTTCGGTGAATCGTCAAAGCAGTTTCCGCGCATAGCGCACTCCGTTCTTGAAGATTAATATGCCGTCCGGCTCCGCGGATTTGCGCCCCCTGCCACCGAACGGATGCTGAGACGATTGCACGTGCCGCTCCGGATGGGGCATCAATCCGAATATCCTGCCGGTGGCGTCGCAGATTCCGGCGATGTCCGCCTGCGAACCGTTGGGGTTGGCGGGATACACCGCCGCCGAACCGTCTTCATTGCAGTAAGTAACCACCGCCTGTCTTTTATCCAATATGCAGCGCAAAGATGCCGTGTCGGCGGTCATGAACTTCCCCTCCCCGTGGGCCACCGGCAGATAGATCACTCTCCCTATGCCTTCGGTCCAGACACAAACCGACTCGGGTATCCGCAGGTGAACCCAGCGCGCCTCGAACTTGCTTGAATCATTGATCACCAGGCTGGCTTCCTGCTTCCACTGCGCGTTCCCCGGCAGCAGGCCGCTTTTCACCAGTATCTGAAAACCGTTGCAGATGCCGATGACCAGCTTTCCGGCGGAGATGAACCTCTCCACGCTCTCACGAAGTTTACAGCGCAGTTCGTTGGCCAGGACTTTGCCGGCGGCTATGTCGTCTCCGTAGGAAAAACCTCCGGGCAGGGCCAGGATATGATAATCATCCAGCTTGCGCCCGCCCGCCGCGAGGAGATTGACATGCACAAGCTCCGCCTGCGCCCCGGCGAGCCCGAATGCGAAAGCTGTCTCCGCGTCGCAATTCGTGCCGGCGGTTCTCAATATACATACTCTCGGTTTCTTCATACAGGTTTCCCGTTCCTATATCCCGCTAACGGAACGCAGCCGCGCTCTTCTTCCGCGGCGGTAAAACTCCCGGATGACGCGCACCGCCTGGGCGGACGTATCCGCGACCTTGAATATCTCCAGTTCGCTTTTGTCCACGTTCCCTTTCGCCACCACCGTCTTTTTGAGCCAGTCCAGCATACCCTGCCAGTAGGCGCGCCCGAAAAGCACCACCGGAAATCTGGAAATGCGCCCGGTCTGAATCAGGGTCACGGCTTCGAAGAATTCATCCATTGTTCCGTACCCGCCCGGCATGATCACGAAAGCGCTGGCGTATTTGACGAACATAACCTTACGCACGAAAAAATAATGGAATTCCAGCAGGGTGTCGACGTAACGATTTGCCTTCTGTTCAGAGGGGATCTGAATGTTCAGGCCGATCGATTTACCTTTGGCCCTGCGCGCCCCTTTATTGGCGGCCTCCATTATGCCGCCGCCGCTGCCGGTGATCACCGCGAATCCCGACTTAGCCAATAAATAAGCAGTCTCTTCCGCCAGTTTATAATACTTGTTCTGTGGGCTGGTCCGGCTGGAGCCAAAAATGGACACGGCTTTCTTAAGAGAGCTTAATATCTCGAACCCCTCGACGAACTCCGACATTATACGGAACACGCGCCAGGGATCTTCCTTCACAAAATTGTTGTCGACATCTCTCGCCATTCTACCACCTCAACGGTTTCTGCCAGGCTTCTTTGAGCCCGGCGATATCCTCACGCAGGCAAACTCTTCCGTCCAGCCCGCGGACGATAAGCTGTCCGTGTTCCTCCAGCGTGCCGATAAGAGAAAAGGACAGCCCTTTAAGTTCTCTTTCGAACACGCGCTTTTTATCCGGGGAAATCTCCACGATAAAACGGGAATTCGATTCTGAAAAAAGGATAAAGTCGTTCCTGCGGCGTTTCTTATCCGCGCATTTATAAACGGCATCGGCCAGGGATATTTCCATCCCCAGCCCGCCGGAAAATGCCATCTCGGCGGCGGACACTCCCAGTCCGCCTTCGGAACAATCATGCACTGAACGCAGCGCCCCGGCTGCGGCGAGCCGGTTCAACGCCGAAAATATCTTCATGGCCTGCGCGGGATAGATCATGGGCACGCTAGACCCTGTCAATCCGTTCTGCTCATAATAAAGCGATCCGCCCATCTCATCCCTGGTTAGTCCCACGACGTATATGAGGTCTCCGGCTTCCTTGGCGTACATAGAAACGGTTTTTGAGACATCATCCAGCACGCTGACCGCCGAGATCAGCAAAGTGCCCGGTATGGCCCTGGATTTGCCAGCGTACATGTATTCATTGTAAAGACTGTCCTTACCTGAAATAAAAGGCAAGCCGTAGGCTTTGGCGGCGTAATAACAGCCGTAAGAAGCCCTCACCAATCCGCCCAGCCTGTCTGGCTTGTCCGGGTTACCCCAGCAGAAGTTGTCCAGCAAAGCGGTGCGGTCCACGGGACCGCCGCAGGCTACGACCTGGCGCAGGCCTTCGTCTATGCAGGAAGCAGCCATCCAATACGGGTCTATCCTGCCGAAACGGAAATTTATCCCGTTGGAGACTATCACCGCCTTGCGCGAGGACATCAGCGGCCTGACCACAGCGGCGTCCGCCGGGCCGTCGCAGGCAACCCCAGTCAGGGGTTTCCCCGCCGAACCGCCCTGCACCTCGTGATCATACTGCCTGATGATCCACTCTTTGGAGCAAACATCATAGGAAGAAAGTATCTTTTTCAAAGCCGAGCCCAGATCGGACGGACACGGCTTCGCCGTTTCTTTATGCGCCGGCAGTTTGAACACGGCCTTCTTTTCTATGTCCGGCCTGCCGTCATGCATGAATTTCATATCGAGATCGGCTACAAGGTTGCCGCGGTAAAAAAGCTCCAGCCTGCCGCTGCCGGTAAATTCTCCGATGACCGCGGCCTCGACGTTCTCCGCGGCGAAAAGCGCGATCAACTCATCCGCCTTTCTCCCGTCCACAGCCAGCACCATGCGCTCCTGCGACTCCGATATCCAGATCTCGCTATAGGAAAGCCCGCTGTATTTCAAAGGGACTTTTTCCAGTTCGACCTTCGCCCCCAGTTCGGCGCCCATTTCGCCCACAGCGCTGGATAGTCCGCCTGCGCCGCAGTCGGTGACGGAACTGTAAAGCCCGCGGTCGCGTGCCTGCATCAGCGTATCCACAAGCTTCTTTTCCTCTATGGGATTACCGATCTGCACGGCACCGCTTGATACAGTCTCGGATTCTTCGGTCAGCTCCCCGGAAGAGAATGTGGCGCCGTGTATCCCATCCCTGCCGGTCCTGCCTCCGGCTACCACTATAAGGTCGCCTTTCCCTGCTTTCTTGAAACATTTATCCTGCGGGATGATACCGGCCGTGCCGCAATAAACCAGCGGATTACAGGTGAATCCCTCATCGAAAAGCACCGCGCCGTTGACCGTAGGGATCCCCATTTTATTTCCGTAATCCCTGACTCCGGAAACCACGCCTTTCATTACACGCTTGGGATGCAGGGTCCCGGCCGGAAGATCTTTGAAAGAATAATCGGGGAGCCCGAAACAAAAGACATCAGTGTTAAAAACCGGCTTTGCCCCCAGCCCGGTTCCGAGACAGTCGCGGATAACTCCGCCTATACCGGTATTGGCGCCGCCGAAAGGCTCCAGCGCCGAAGGATGATTGTGCGTTTCCACCTTGAAACAAACGTTGTTCCTACCCTCAAACTTTATGATGCCGGAATTATCCTCGAACACAGAGACGCACCAGGGTTTACGCAGCTCGCGGGTCACTTTCATTATAGTGGATTTAAGCAGGCCTTTTATCATACGGCTGCCGATCCTGCCTTTATAGGAACGCGGCAGCGTCTCGGAATACTTTATCCTGCCGCGGAAGGTTTTGTGCGAGCAGTGTTCGGACCAGGTCTGGGCTATGGTCTCCAGTTCGCAGTCGGTGGGATCGCGGCCGATACCGGCGAAATACGCTTTTATCGTACGCATCTCGTCCAGGTTAAGAAAAAGCTGGCCCTGAAAACTGAGCCTGCGCAGTTCGGCGTCTGAAGCGCCGATTATCCTGACACGTGAAAGACGGAAGTTGTATTCAGACGGCGGATGAGAAGAAGACGCGCCGCGCCTGACGATGTGTTGAATGAGTTTGTTATAAAGCAGTTTTTCAGCGATGGAATCGGCCTGGGAGACGGAGATATTGCCGTTTATGCGGTATTTTCTCGCGGTCTTTACGCAGGCCGCACCTTTGATACCCAAGTCAAGGATGCCCTTCTTCACAGACTCTTCCACGGGATCCATTACCCCCGGGTTATAGGCGACCTCCACGCTAAAACCTCCGGCAGGCTGTTCCGGTTCGTAAAAAGCCGCGTCACAAAGCAGATAGTCCTGCGAAATCGGATCAGCAAGCAGTTCCCGGCAGATCCGCCCGGCGTCCGCGCGGGTAACCTCCCCTTCAATAAGATATACCTGCGTATAACGCACTTCCGATACGCCGCTGATCCCGAGGTCTGCGATATCCCTGACTATTCCTTCCCCTACGGCGTCGAACAATCCCGGTTTGTCCAGAACTTCAATGCGGTAAATCATTTTAAGGAGTTATTTTATCCGCACGATATTACGGCGGGCAAGACTTCGCGGCTGTTCTATTTATACAAAATGGACCCGGCCTCTATAGGCAGGGATCACTACCTCTTTTTTTCTACCGTGCGTTTGAATATTCTGCCGACGTTGCGTAAATAATAATCCAGGTCAAAAATACGCTTGAGTTCCTCGCCGGAAAGATACGAAGCCACCTCCCGGTCGGCCAGAAGGTTATCCAGAAAAACGCCTCCCCCCTTCCAGGTGAGCATTGCGCACCTCTGCACCATATCGTAAGCCTTAGGCCGGGGCAGCCCCTTTTCCATCAGCTCCAGCAGTACCCTTTGCGAGAAAATCAGCCCTCCGGTCCTCTCCAAGTTCTCCCTCATCCTTTCCGGAGAAACCTTCATACCTTCGACCACCGAAATGAATTTATGAAGCATATAATCCAGGACGATCGTCGAATCCGGTATGATCACCCTTTCATTCGAAGAATGGCTGATATCGCGTTCATGCCATAAAGCGATATTCTCCATGGCGACCTGGGCATTTCCGCGCAGAAGCCTGCTCAGCCCGCAGATACGCTCGCAGATAACCGGGTTGCGTTTATGCGGCATTGCGGAAGATCCCTTTTGCCCTTTGCCGAAAGGCTCTTCCGCCTCCAGCACTTCCGTCCTCTGCAGATGCCTGATCTCCATGGCGAACTTCTCCAGGCTGCCGCCGATCAAAGCCAGTACGCAAAGGTAAGCGGCGTAAACGTCCCTCTGGATTATCTGCGTGGAGATGGAAGCCGGCTTCAGCCCCAACCTGCGGCAAACGAACAACTCGACTGCCGGGTCTATGTTGGAGTAAGTCCCCACGGCGCCGGACAATTTGCCCTGCGCCGCCTCTGCGGCGGATGTTTTCAGACGTTCGATATTGCGCAATGTCTCTTCATACCAGACCGCCAGTTTCAACCCGAAAGTCAAAGGTTCGGCGTGCACGCCGTGCGTGCGGCCGATGCAAACCGTGCGCTTGTGGCGCAATGCCAGGCGCTTTATGGAAGATAAGAGTCTCTCCAGGTCGCGCAACAATATCGCGGAAGCCGATTTCAACTGCACCCCGAGAGTAGTGTCCAGCAAGTCGGAAGAAGTCAGGCCGGCATGAAAATACTGCGCGTCCGGACCTATGGAAGCGGAAACGTTGGCCACGAAAGCAACGATATCGTGGTTCGTGCTTTCTTCTATTCTCTTTATCTCGTCCACATCGAACCGCGCTTTTTTGCGCATTCTGGACGCGGCGGCAGCCGGTATCCTGCCCCGTCCGGCAAGCGCTTCGGCGGCGAGCAATTCTATTTCAAGCATGGTGCGGAACTTAAAGTCGTCCTTCCAGACGGCGGACATTTCAGGCAAACTGTATCGCTCTATCATATTCCCTCCAGAGAATGTTATTATATCAGAAATACACCGCTTCGCAATAAAAAGTCCCATAAAACTATTGACAAAAAAATTTATAATGTTATAGTTATTTTGTAATTTATAAAAGTGAAGGAGAATTTTATTGCGTGATAATCGGAAAAACCCGTAAAGCAAGTAATGAGCTGAGCTTTACGGATTTTTTTTAAAAGGAGGGGAAAAGCGGCAATGGCAAAAGGCAAAGTAAAGTGGTTCAGCAATCAGAAGGGTTACGGATTCATCACCGGGGAAAACGGCAAAGACGTATTTGTCCACTACAGCGCGATCAAGGGCGACGGTTACAAGAGCCTTGAAGAGGGACAGGACGTTGAATTCGAAGTCACGCAGGGCCCAAAAGGCGAGCAGGCTTCCAACGTCACCAAAGCATCTCCTTCAGTATAATTTCTCTACATCCTATTGCTGTGCAGAGCCCCCTGCCGCGCAAGCGGCGGGGGGTTTTGTTTGCCCAAAACAATACCGGGTCTGCCTGCCCTTTTGCCTCAGCGGGAGTTTCTGCCAAAACTGTTCCCGCTATCAGACAATGAAACAAAACAAGAATGAATTTCCTGAAACTGCGAGGTGATTTCAAGGGAATCAGCGAAGCGACCTGCCAACGGGAGTATTCCATAGCCTCCCCCAAACAAAAAAAAGAGCCTCTTTCGGCTTTCTCTTATTCGAAATGGTGCCGAGGGAGGGACACTAGCCCGCAGGGCGAAGGGCCCCGATCTCGGCAACTGTATTTGCGAGAAATTCAACGGGAAAATTCATTTTTACGGGGGATTTCGAAGCAAATACAGGCGATTGCCGCAGGCAATTGCGACCATTTCGATGTCCTTCCGAAATGGTGCCGAGGGAGGGAATCGGTACCCCCCGTCGCTCTCTACGTTCGCTCCTTAGGAAGGGGCAAGCCCCTTCCTAACGCCCCAAAACACGGGGCTGGTCTTCCCCAAACGTGGGGGAAATCTTCCCCCACACCCCTTTCGTGTGGGGGGTCCTCTGTTCCCAAATAAAAAATGAGCCTATCTTCAGACTCATTCTGTAAAAGTGCCGAGGGAGGGAATCGGACCCCCCACGCCGGCCTTTTCAGGGCCGCGCTCTACCACTGAGCTACCTCGGCATCAACGTTTCATATATTGTGGAATTATAACATATTTCCCGTCCCAGGCAAGGGAAATCTCCACTCTCTACTCTACGCGAATCTCAAGCTGAATTTTTTGTTTATAAATTTGTTCTATTTCTCTTCCTCTGAGTATGTATCGCGCAAGGTACCAAGCTTAGTATTCCCCTGTGCATTTCCACCATCTGCATCAAGCACTTCAACAGCATATCCTGGATAAAGAGAATTAAATCTTCTAGTTTTCCATTCTTGAATTGTCATATCATTCTTGGCCATATTAGAAAAATTATATGTCGTTAATATTACTTTTGCTCCGCTAACATTCCTGCCGTTTTGCATAAAAGCAACATCAAATCCCTCCACATCCCATATCCTTTTCTCAATATTCTTAACTTTTGGCATGACTCCTCCTCTGTTTAAAGGTTAATCCAGGCAAGAAAAATTTAACCGGCGGTGGATAGACAGATTCATTTCTCGGACAGACGCGCCCCTTCGGCGATGATCTTGCTGAAAACTTCCTTGGCCATATCTATCCTTGGCTCCCCTTCGTTCTTAACGGTTATGCGCAAACGGTTGATCTTCCTGGTCATGCGGATTATGCGGATATCCATAATAGTCGAGAGAACGTCAAGCTGTAAATAACCCCTTGCCCTGCTTTCCTGCCTGATCACCCCCTTGATACGGCTAACCATATAAACGGCATCCCAAAGGTCCCGGTAGAAAATATCCGTATCTCCCTGTATGGTATTCCTGCCGACCATCTTGCCGGAAGTCATTAACGTTTGTGACTTTGACGTCCAGAAAAAAGGGGTGCAGCCCTGCAGCGACTGCATCATCAAAACCGCCGCCAACATTAAGACTGCCGCCATTCCCGCTGTTTTTCTCATCATTTCAGCTCTTTCCTGGAGAATATCTTGACGAAACAGAAGATATTCAACGCTATTATACCAAACCAGAATATAATGAAAAATACCCACCCGCCGGCCGTCATTTCCCCTCTTTTCCCGGCTCTCTTCTTTTCCATGCCGTCCTGACAAGCGAAGCCAACAGAATGAATATACCCAGCAGAACGCATCGGGTAGCCAAAATAAAAGGTTTATCCTGCGATGGCACCCCTTTCATCTTAATCACCGGCAGCCATTGTTGAAAAAACCACATCCCCAGTATAGCAAACAAGAACAACGGAGTCACATATTTAATGATGAATTTATACACTGAAGGGACAGTCAGATCCGCCCCCTTATGTATCTCTTCCCAGGCGTTTTGCATGCCGAGAACCCAGCTGAAGAGTATAGTCTCTATTGTGGCGAATACCACCAGAAAAACCGTCCCGCCCCAGAAATCCAGTTCATCCACCACCCCGTTCTTGAGAAAAAATATCACGGGCTGGCAAAGAAGAAAAGCCGTGACGGCGAATATCATCACCGCTTTCCTCCTGTCCAGGTTGAATTCATCCTCCATAAAGGCTATCACCGGCTGCGCGAGCGATACGGAAGAAGTGATGCCCGCGAGGAAAAGCAGGAAGAACCAAAAGAAACCGGTGATCTGGCTCCAGGGCATACTGTTTATGATCAGGGGCATTGTGACGAATCCGAGGTCAAATACGCCCGACCTGGCGATCTCTCCCGTCTCCTGCGGCCCGAAGAAAACAAAAGCGGCGGGAATTATGATACCGCCTCCAAGTATTACCTCGGCAAACTCATTGGTGCCTGCCGCGGTAAGACCGGAAAGCACGATATCATCCCCTTTGGAAAGATAACTGGCATAGGTGAGTATCACGCCTATCCCGACGCTTAATGTAAAGAACACTTGACCCGCGGCTTCCAGCCAGACCTTTGCCGACTTCAAAGCCGTGAAATCAGGGTTCCAGAGGAAACCGAAGCCGTTGGCTATATTCCACTCAGGATGCAGAACATTCGGGGCGCCCAGACTGACCACCCGCAGCAAGAGTATCAATCCCAGAGAAAGAAGAAGCGGCAGCGCCACCTTACAAAGCCGCTCAATACCACCCTTGATACCGTAATACAGAACGACGACGTTCAGGATAAACGTGCAGATAAAGAAGAAATAAGCGGGGCCTATACCGAAGAAGTATCCGTTTTTCTCCACCCCCTGGAACCCGTGAAGAAAAGCACGCATCATTCCCTGCCCGGTTATGCCGCGGTAACTCCCGGCAAGGGAGAAAAAGCTGTAGGCCAGCGTCCATGATTCGATGTAGGAATAATATATGTATATGACCAGCGGGCCGAACAGTCCAATAACGCCGAAGTATTTAATGAACCTGTTCTTGCGCCAGATGGAATGGAATATGCCCGGCGCCGTCCCGTGCCCGAAACCGCCTCCGTAACGTCCAAGCGTCCATTCAATCCACATCAACGGGATCCCGAGCAGAAGAAAAGCTATAAGATAAGGGATCATGAAAGCGCCGCCGCCGTTTGCCGCTGCCTTTGCCGGGAATCTCAAGAAATTACCCAGCCCGATGGCGGATCCCGCCACAGCCATGACCACGCCCAGGCGGCTTCCCCAATTCTCTCTTTTTCGCTCGGACGAATGCTTAACCGGAAGTTTCTTGTTCATCTGCACCGACGGTCGGTTTCGTATCATTCCGTTCCGGGACGACGGAAGGTTCCTGCTCGGGCGCCGAAGGAGGAAACAATACCGACAGGCCCTCCCTCACCGTATTTCTGGCGTAACTGCTGGGGGAGGCTATTTCGATCTCGGTTTTGCCTCCTTCAAGCCCGCGCAGGAAGACACCGGCAACGGTAGTATTCTCGGCGGACATATAAAACGCTATTACCCCTTCGTTACGCTCCCGGCGGTAAATATACCTGCCTGCCTTCTTCAACTCGGCCAAAACCGCGGTATAAACCGCATCGCGATCCCCGGGAACAACCATTTTAACCGACTTTCCCCGGGACGCTTCTATCTCTCTTATCGAAGTCCCCAGCACGCCGCGCATTTTCTCTCCCACAGAAGCGCATCCGGAAAACAAAATGCTGCCTGCCACCGCCGAAGCTATCAGAATCTTTCTCATCTTTTTCCCGCCTCCTTATAATACGGGGACTACACCAATTCCCTGATCTGCTGTAAATGCAGTCTGGTCTCCTTTTCTCCTCTTAACGAGAATTCAGCGGCACGGTGCAGGTCAAGCCAAAACAAGCCGGAAGTATCCGGATTGATCACAACGTCCGCCAGGGCTGCTTCCTTGCGCGCCAGTTCCGACTGCATATATTCCACGCTGCTGAAAATAAGATTAAGGATATTCAGACTCAACCTGCTCTTCAGGAATCTCGCCAACGCAGGGCGTTTCGACTGCTCCTGCGATATCTCTTCCTGCGCGCGTTCCAGCCCTCTGGACAATCTTTCCTTAGAAGGGGTAACGTTGACGGCGATTATCCTGCGCGCCCCTGACTGTACCAACACTTCCACCGGCAGCGGATGGGCGATCCCCCCGTCGAGCAGAATGTCCCCCCCGGAAATAAAAGGCCTGAATATCCCCGGCATAGAACAGCTGGTCATTATCGCGTCCACCAGCGAACCGCTTTCCAGTACGCGCGCCTCTTTTCTTCGTATATCGCTGGCGACAATCTTCAACGGCAGTTTCACGTCCCTGAAAGTCTTGTTCCCGAGGTGCCTTTTCAGGAACCGGTAAAGCTTATTACCTTTTATAAACCCTGTCCAGGGAAATGTCAAGTCAATGAGTTTCCATGCGCAGGTATAGTCCTTGAATTCACCGGCAATCTCGAGTATCTCCCCGCTGGATTTACCGGTGACCCAGAGGCTGGCAATCACGCCCCCCATGCTGGAGCCGGAAATGACGTCTATCGGGACCTTCTCCTCTTCCAGCACTTTAAGAACGCCCAAATGGCAGAGCCCGTATGCAAAACCGACGCCCAGGGCAAGGCCGGTCGTGCAGCCGCCGCTCTGTCGGGCGATGCGCCGCACAGCCAGGGAATACCCGGTTGCCGGGTTCTTCTCCATCTCCAATCCTTCGGCCGGGGGACCTATCACGGGCAGCGTGGCAAAAACACTCCTGTTGAGCACGCCGGCTCTCTCCTCCGGACGCAGACGCGCATACCCGTAATCGTTGACTATCAACTTTATATTATCCCTGGAGAAAGATTTTTCTTTCTCCAGCTTGTCCGAGAAATTCCCTGTCTTGCGCAATTCGGCGAAAGACGGCCCGCTTATTAAATGAAGCGTTTGCGCCTGCCGCAGGAGCCCGGAGACGAATTCGTCTCCGAAAGGCGGCAAGTCTATTATTATATAATGGTATTTCGAGAACAGCGAACTGAGGATATCAACCACGGTCGCCGCCGATTCGTCTCCGGTGCCGGTATAATTCAAACACAAGAAATCCAGACCTTCCCTGCCTTTCATTATCATAGGAGAGACATCGAAACCGCGGTATTGCCTGTAATCCGATAGGTCGAGCTCGGGATAACTATTCCCTGTCCCGAAAATGGCCGGCATAGCGTGCAGTTTATTCTTATGCCTGACTTCCACCACAAGGATATTCTTTAAAGTCTCCCTGCGCAGGCTGAAGGCCAGGTTGGCGGTATAGAAAGTCTTGCCGCTGTTGGGGGACAGCCCCATCACCGCGATGATCTCGGTCTCGAAAACCTTTTTGCGCAGGCTGTTCCTGCTCCTTAAACGCCGGGAAAGCGTACGGCTCAGGTCCAGCCCCATGCGCGGGATCTTCTCCAGGAGGGCCTCGAAATCCGCCCTCTTTATTATCACCAGTCTGCTGTCGTTGAAAGCCTCGGCCGTCACTGAATGCGATTCTCCGGTCAGGAGGGAAATAATGCCGAAATACTGCCCGCGGTGCAGGTAATCTATAAAGAGGTTCCTGCCGCGGTCATCCCTGAGGTAAGCCGCCACCCTGCCGGAAAGAACACAGTAGAAAGCTCCCGGAGGGTCCCCGTAGTTATATATGATCGTCCCTTTGGGATAGGCAACGATATCGTATTTCCCCTCGAGAATCCGGTATTCTTCGGGGCTGAATCCGGCGAAGAAGGGAAGGCTTCTCAATATCTCAATACCGAATTCAGGCGTCATTCCGGCAACTCCCCCGTCCTGCAGACACACGAGAACCACGACGCGCTTTCCCTCGCCCTGCGTTCCTGGGTGGCATAATCCACTTCCACCAGTCCGAAACGGGGAGCGAATCCTTTATCCCATTCGAAATTGTCCAGCAATGACCAGTAGAAATAACCTTTAAGATCAACCCCGGCTTTTATCGCGTCCGCGGCGGCTTCGAGATGACTTTTTATGAAACTTACTCTTTCCCGGTCGTCGGCGGTGGCTATCCCGTTCTCCAGTATGAGCACCGGCAACGCGTATTTCCTGAGGCTAAGCAGTATCTCCGACAGTCCCCGCGGATAAATATCCCATCCCAATGAATTCTTTTTCCAGGCATTATCGGAACGCGTCCCCGACAAAAGAGACCGGGGGTTACGACTTTCCACGCTCACAAGCTGTCTGGTGTAATAATTCAATCCGATATAATCAAGCGTCCCGGCATGAAAAGCGGCGTCCAGGAATATACGGTTGAACATCATATCACGCAAGAAGACTCCCAGTTGATTCCACTTTCCGGGCCTCCAGGGCATAAAATACTGCATATGATGAGCCACGCTTACCGAAGGCGCCGTATTTTTATAAGCCCCGCACCTATCATGTATTATGCGGTAAGCCAGTTCATGCGCCGAGAGCAGATTACGAGAGACCCGCACAGCTTTAATGAACGAACGTTGCTGGGGAGGCCAAACACCGGTAAGATAAGAATGGTAGGCGTAAACAAGCGGTTCATTCACGGTCACCAAGTAACGGGCTTTGCCAGACAGGACATCGGTCATTTTCTCTATATAACGGCAAAAGCAGGCAGTATTGGCGCGCTTCAGCCATCCGCCCTTGCGGCTGAACCATGCCGGGCTGGTGAAATGATACAGAGTTACCACCGGTTCCAGATCGTTGGCGGCAAGAGCGTCCAGAACGGAAGAATAATGGTCCAGGGCGGACTGCGAAAAACGTCCTTCTTCCGGTTCTACACGGCTCCATTCGATCGAGAAACGGTGGGCGTTATGCCCCAGTGAACGGGCGAGGGCGAAATCTTCCTTATAAAGAGAGAAATGCCGGCAGGCGGCGGAAGATCTATCAAGCCCGCCACCCGACTGCTCCCATTGCCACCAATCGTTGAAGAAGTTGTCCCCTTCCACCTGATGAGAGGAAGTCGCGGCACCCCAGAGGAACCCTTCAGGAAAAGTAAACATCTGTAGTTATTATATTTAGCAGCCGGTTCAAAACGGAAGAGAAGTATTCTTATATTATAATATAAACAAAAAAAATCCCAACGTAAAAGTTGGGATTTTTCTCAAGTATAAGCCGATAAAGGTGGCATCACAACTTGCTGCCGCACCTTTAACCGGTAGCCCAGCCACCATATTACCCACCTCTTTTGACCGTCTTAGCGGCCTCAACTGAACGTGATGTAACGTAGGTCTGTGGCTTTGCGCCCCCCGGTTTTCCCGAGGTTTACCTTTATCGGCTACAAAAAGTATACCTCATCTCCCCTGTTTTTTCAAGGCAGAGCTTTTTATGTAGAGCTTTTTTAATCAAGACGCAGAAAACCCCGTTTCTCAAACCGGACTTACCCTTAGTTTGTCTAAGGATTACCCGTCTGTGTTATATCTTGGAACCGCTTTTATTGCAACGGAATAGTTTATTCCGTTGCAACGGTCCCGGCGGCGGAAGTCAAATGCTTCTCAAGAGCGGCCCAGGTCTTGGGGCCGACTTTACCGTCTGCCGTCAACCCGTTGGATTTCTGGAATTCCTCTATCGCCGCTTTCGTCTTTGGCCCCACTTTGCCGTCTATATTACCGGAATAATATCCCGCGTTTTTAAGCGCAGTCTGGATGTCCTGGGCGGACGGCTTATACGGCCCTGAAGGAGGTAAAGGGTCCAATACCGGAACGGCGGCGGCGGAAACCGCTTCAGCCGCCTTCTCTCTGACGGCCGGTGTCTCGGCGAGAAACCTGTTTTCCTGTATCGCAATCTTATTATCCAGTGTCTGCCCTCCCAAAGAATCAGCCGACATGGGAGCCTGCATCTCTTCAAGACTCTGCTGTTTCTTATTGCACCCGTTTACGGCCAGAAAAGACACGGCCACCGCTATCACCGCTGTGAAGATCTTCGTTCTCCCCATTGTTTCATCTGCTCCTTTCATGAATAATAATGGAACCCCCTCACGCAAAAGCAGGAGGCTCATATTTTCGGTAAAGCCAAGGCTTTACCGGTACTCGCCGCATATCCGGTTCTACACTTACTCCGAAGACCTCCCTCTACACTCACGCCCAAGGAATAAATTTATTTTAAACCTTATTACCGAAAAATCAAATCATATTTAGGATCCCGCTTCGGGCGTCAATCTCCACGCAGCCCTTCCTCATACGCCCGCGCGCTCCTGAAATCAAAGCTGTTTATCATAGGTAGAATAATAATACGGAGTGAAAGCCTGGAACTCGGCGGCGCAGGTATCAACAAGCTTGAAATCCGGAAGTATACCCAGAGATATTCTTAAAGAAGATATCTCCTCCTCTTTCTTGCCGGTCAGCAAAGCGATCTGCCTGTCGCTGAACCCCATTTTTTTTACTTCCAGAAGCGTATCCTTGTCGAGATCGCCTTCTCTCGTTCTCAGGCGCGTCTCCATCTCGACGATCTCCCGTATATTGTGCAGGAACCAGCTGTCGATCCGGGTCAACTCATGGATCGTTTCGAGTTCCACTCCCGACCGAAACGCATCCGCCAGCAGGAAGATGCGTTCCGGGGACGCCGTCCTGAGCCTCGCGCAAAGGGATTCCTGTTCCCCTTCCGCGCACCTGCCGAGGCTCTCCAGACCGTATTTATTTATCTCCAGGGAACGCAACCCCTTCTGCAGGGCCTCCTTAAAGGTCCTGCCTATGGACATAGTTTCACCCACCGATTTCATTGAGACCGAAAGCACCGGATCCGCCGAAGGGAACTTCTCAAAAGTGAATCTCGGTATCTTCACCACGCAATAATCTATGGCCGGCTCGAAACAGGCCGGGGTCTTCAGTGTTATGTCGTTGGCGATCTCGTCAAGCGTATATCCGACCGCGAGCCTGGCGGCGATCTTGGCGATGGGAAAACCCGTGGCCTTGGAGGCCAATGCCGAACTCCTGGAAACGCGGGGATTCATTTCTATAACCACCATCCTGCCGTCGACGGGATTGACCGCGAACTGTATGTTGGATCCGCCGGTCGAGACACCTATCTCGCGTATACAGGCGATCGCCGCGTCGCGCATACGCTGATATTCCTTATCCGTAAGAGTCTGCGCGGGGGCCACGGTTATGCTGTCCCCTGTATGCACTCCCATCGGGTCGAGATTCTCTATAGAACAGACGACCACGACGTTATCCTTAATATCGCGCATCACCTCCAACTCATATTCCTTCCAACCGGAAACCGATTCTTCTATGAGTATCTCGCTAATCATGCTCGATTCCAGCCCGCGCTTGGCCAAAACGCGGAATTCTTCGGCATTGTAAGCTACGCTTCCGCCGGTGCCGCCGAGAGTGAAACTGGGCCTGATGATCACGGGAAAACCCACATCCTGCGCCACTCTCAATGCCTGTTGCAGATTGTAAGCCTTGTTGCTTTTCGGAAGGTCGAGCCCAATCCTTATCATCGCCTCCTTGAAAAGCCTCCGGTCTTCGGCCTTCTTTATGGCCTTTATATCGGCGCCGATCAATTCCACGCGATATTTCCTGAACACCCCGCGCGCGTCCAGCTCCACCGCCGTGTTCAAAGCGGTCTGCCCGCCGAGGGTCGGCAGCAACGCGTCCGGTTTCTCCCTCGCGATGATGCGTTCCACGATCTCCGCGGTGATAGGCTCTATATAAGTCCTGTCGGCGGTATCCGGATCGGTCATGATGGTGGCCGGATTGGAATTAACCAAAACCACCCGGAACCCTTCCTGCCTCAACACCTTGCAGGCCTGGGTGCCGGAATAATCGAACTCGCACGCCTGGCCGATCACGATCGGGCCGGAACCGATAATAAGTATTTTCTTTATGTCGGTGCGCTTAGGCATTTTTCTTCCCGCGGCATTTGTGTTTCGCTACCGAATCTACGAAAGAAACGAAGAGATAGGCGGCGTCGTGCGGCCCCGGGGACGCCTCCGGATGGAACTGGACGGAAAAAACAGGTAGTTTCCTGTGTTTCATCCCCTCATGCGTATCGTCGTTAAGGTTTAGATGAGTAACCTGCAGCTCTTTTTCGTTCAACGATTTCATATCTACGCAAAATCCGTGATTCTGCACGGTAATAGCCACTTTACCGCTGTTCAAATCCTTAACCGGATGATTAGCTCCGTGATGCCCGAACTTTAATTTATAAGTCTTACCGCCGAAGGCCAGGCCGAGCATCTGGTTACCGAGACAGATACCGAACATGGGAATACCGGAGGATGCCAGTTCCTTGACCGTGCCTATAACGTAGGTCACCGCCGCGGGATCGCCCGGACCGTTGGAAAGCATAATGCCGTCCGGTTTCCAGGACAGTATATCCGAAGCGGAGGTAGCGGCGGGGAAAACCCGGATCCGACAGCCGAGCCCGGCAAGGATACGCATGATGTTGTATTTCACACCGCAGTCCAGGACAGCCACTTTATATTTCCCCTTGTCGTTCCAATCATAAGCTTGCCGGCAGGAGACTTCCTTTACAAGATCGATGCCCACAAGGCCGCTCCAGGAACGGGCCTTTTCCAGCAGCGCCGGCACGTCATCGCAGGCCGTCCCGGCGGCGATAACGGCTTTAAGCGCTCCGGCCTCCCGTATGCGTAGTGTAAGCGCGCGAGTATCCACTCCCTCCACCGCGGGTATGCCGTGCGCGCAAAGATAATCCGGCAACGAACTTTTCGACCTCCAGTTACTGGCAATCCTGCTGCATTCTTTAACCACGAAACCCTCCACGAAAGGCCGGCCGGATTCCGCGTCTTCTTCATTTATGCCGTAATTGCCTATCAAAGGGTAGGTCATAGCTACTATCTGCCCCTTATAGGAAGGATCGGTAATTATCTCCTCATACCCGAACATGCTGGTATTGAAGACGATCTCCCCGCAGCGGACCCCCTGCGCTCCGAACGATCTCCCCCGGAATACGCTGCCGTCTTCCAGGACTAAAGCAGCCTGCATGTTTACCTCTTTATTTTTAAAGCGCACCTGATAAAATCGCGGAATATCGGATGGGCCTTGTCGGGTTTCGACTTGAATTCAGGATGAAACTGCACCGCCATGAAGAACGGATGGCCGGGCAGCTCCACGATCTCGACAAGGTTCTTTTTCGGGTAAATACCGGAGAAAACCATACCTTTCTTCTCCATCAAACGGCGGTATTTATTGTTGAATTCGTATCTATGCCGGTGCCTTTCTTCTATCAGCCTTTTTCTGTAACAGCACTGTGCCCGGGTATTCGGCGATATCTGGCAGGGATAAGCGCCCAGGCGCATGGTACCTCCCATATCCTCAACGTCTTCCTGTTCCTTTAGAAGGCTGATCACCGGATCTTGGGTATTAGGGGCGAACTCGCTGGAATCAGCGCCCTTGAGACCGCAGATATTCCTGGCGAATTCGATGACCGCGCACTGCATCCCAAGACAGATGCCGAAAAACGGGACGCGCTTGGTCCTGGCATATTCAATACTCTTTATCTTTCCTTCTATGCCGCGGGATCCGAACCCGCCCGGCACCAGGATACCGCAGACATTACGCAGGTAATGTTCCGCCCCTTCTTTATCAATATCCTCGGAATCTATCTTTTCCACTTCCACTCTGCAGTCGTTCGCGATGCCGGCGTGCGCCAATGCCTCATAAATAGACTTGTATGCGTCCTGCAGGCCGATATATTTACCTACTACGGCGATCCTGGTCTTGTGGCGGGGGGAAACAGCCTTCTCTACCACGTTTTTTTCCCAGTTTTTCAGGGTAGAAGGCCTGGCTCTAATGCCGAAATGTTTCAGTATGAGCCTGTCGAGAGACTGGTCCTTGAATATCAAAGGGAGCTGATAGATCGAATCCACATCTTTGGCTTCGATGACAGCCTCCTGCGGCACGTTGCAGAAAAGCGATATCTTCTCTTTTAATTCCATCGAGAGGCTTTTTTCGCTGCGGCAGATAAGGATATCCGGCTGTATCCCTATCTCGCGCAGGGTGCCGACACTATGCTGGGTAGGTTTTGTTTTCATCTCCCCAGCGACCTTTATATAAGGAACCAGAGTAAGATGGGCGTAAAGAACGTTATTCTGACCGGCGTCCAGCCTGAACTGGCGCACAGCTTCCAGAAAAGGGAGGCTCTCGATGTCGCCGACCGTGCCGCCGATCTCCACCAGCACCACCTGCGCCCTGGAAACGGCCGCCACTTTCTTGATACGGTCTTTTATCTCGTTGGTAATGTGCGGGATGACCTGGATGGTCCTGCCGAGGTAATCTCCCTTGCGTTCGCGCGAGATTACGGCGTGATATACCTGTCCGGTAGTGACGTTGTTGAATTTGCCGGTTTTGGCGGAAGTGAACCGTTCGTAATGCCCGAGGTCGAGGTCGGTCTCGGCGCCGTCGTCGGTCACGTATACTTCACCGTGCTGGTAAGGGTTCATCGTGCCGGGGTCAACGTTGAGATAGGGATCGAACTTCATCAAGGCGACACGCAGACCCTGAGATTCCAGTATCTTGCCTATGGAAGCGGCAGTAATCCCCTTGCCGAGGCTGGAAATAACGCCACCGGTGATGAATATGTATTTACACATGGTTGTTTAAAAAAAAACGTTTCTGAACCGATAGTCCTCCGGTCCACAAACGCCATTGTTCCAGATATAGTCAATTCCCGTTGAACCATTGGCTTTAATATAGCACAGACCTGAAGTATGTCAACACAGATTATAAGACCCTGATTACAAACCCCTTTTTGCTCCGATTAGGAAATAAATTCTTTAAACAGCACCATAGAGTACCGGTGCTGACGCGGTTTTATTCTATCATAAAAAATGACTTCAAAGGAAGAAAAGGTTTTCGTTCTTGTGCGCCGGCAAAACGCGGCAGCGGTCAGAGGCTAAGCCCCGCGTACCGCAGCCGTGCATGAGCGGCACCGGGGGCTGTGCGAGCAGCGTAAAAAAACAGGCGCCCGGCTAATATCAGCGGGGCGCCTGCCTCATCCTAACGCCACACGGCACTACTTGCCGAACAACACCTTTTCCGCCTCTTTACGGAAGGCATCCATCACATAAGGGATACCGCACACTTTCTCGGCTTCTTCGCTCAGGGACATGAGATCCCTGCGGGATATGCTGCTCAAGCTGAAATTGCGCGAACCTGCCATCAGCTGCTGCAGCCCCACCTTGATGCGCTGGCTGAAAGTATATATCCCGACCGCGCCAAGAGGGATATCCTTCATATCCTTGCCGTATTTCTCGGAGAGCTCCTCATAACAAACGAATATCTCCTCCGGCTTACTGCCGAACTCGGATACCGTGGGAGGCAAATTGCCGCTTTTAATCCACTCCTGGATATTTTTCCCCACGAAACCGGGGATCATCAAAGCACGGCCCATGCAGACCGCCTTGACATACGGCGCGCCCATGGCAAGCACTTTGAAAACATGGTCCTCCATAGCGAAGCCCCCGGCGATGGCGATATCGGGAACACGCATTTTCTTTTTGTTCATTTTTTCGCAAAACTCATAGGCGAGCGACTGCAGGTAAAAAGTTGGGATACCCCACTCCTGCATCATTTTCCAGGGGCTCATACCGGTGCCGCCGGAAGCTCCGTCTATAGTCAACAGGTCGACCTGTGCCGCGGAACTGAATTTCAGGGCCTGAGCCAGTTCCACCATTGAATAAGCCCCGGTCTTCACGGTTATCCTTTTGTAACCCAGGTCGCGCAGGCGTTTAATCTCCTTCATAAAACCTTCCTCCGAAACAAACCCAAGCCTGGAATGCCGCTCGAATTCCTTGATCGCCCCGGCCTTAAAGGCCTGCTGTATGGCCGGGACTTCCGGGTCGGGAGTCACGATATAGCCTTTTTCCTTGAGTTGTATCGCGCGCTCCGGGGTTTTTACCTTGATCTCTCCGCCGATACACTTGGCCCCCTGTCCCCATTTAAGCTCAATCGTCTCCAGCTTGTGCTTTTTGCGCATATACTCGGCGACGCCTAACCGTGTGTCCTCGACATTCATCTGCACTAGTATCTCTCCGTAACCGTCGTAGAAACGCTTATACAACTCTATACGCCTGTCCATATCCGGGGCGTTCACTATCTTGCCTTTGGCGTCCAACTCCAGCCTGGGATCGATACCGCAGACGTTCTCCCCGCAGACGATGGTGATGCCGGAGATCGCCGCCCCCACCGCAAAATGCTCCCAGTTCTTCCTGGCGATCTCGGTGGAACCGAGGGCCCCGGTGAAAACAGGAACGCGCATTTTAACTTTCTGGGCCCATCCGTATTCTGTCGTCGTGTCCACAGCCGGGAATATGGCGGTATCCGGACTTCCGGAGACTCCTTTGGGAAGTCCATTTGCTCCCTGAGCGTAACCCTGAATGTTCAGGTGCGAATAATCCACCGGATATTCTTTATCGCCTCCCGCGGTAATCTCTCCGAAAGGCCCGGGGTAAATTACCTCCCTGCCCCGAAAAGAAGATTTGAACACTTCACAGTTGCCCCGGCAGGAATCAAGACAACGTGAACAGAGGCCGGAACAGCTGACCACGTTTTTGGAACGGTTAAAAGTGCGCGTAGCGTCGTTTCCTCCCGCAGTGCTAAGGTTCATATTCCCTTTTCCTTTCTCCAGCCCGCTGGTTTAACGTATGCCGCGGCCGGCCAGCAGGGCTAAGAAATGTACACCGGCCGCTTATCCTTCCATCGTTTGGGCACAAAAAAAACGCCCGCCTTTATGGCGGACGTCTTTGTCCTCAACAATAAGTATACACCCTTTCGGACTATTGTCAATCAATTCGGCGTGTCACAATATCAGGCCTTATCCGTGAGCCTGTTTATCTGTTCCGGATCGGACTTGAACCGGCTATCTCCGGGAGAGGATACCGGCAACGGCGTCAAGCAGGCTAAAAATCCCTGCGGCTTTTTCTTCACCCAGACTGCCGAGGCCGCAGCTCGGGCTGACGATAAGCCTTTCCCTGACTTTCGCCGCATTCACTCCTTTGCGCCTGAACATCTCCACCCCGGAATCTATCTTTTCCAGCAGGGACTCCGGCGTCTCAGCCCCGGTAAATTCCCTGGTAGGTGCGATACCCCAGCAAAGAATCCCCCCTTTGTCGAGGAAAGCCGAAACTTCGGCTGCGTAAAGCACAATTCTGTCCAGAAAATTGAAGGCATCGAAGCTGATTATATCCACTCCGGCCGCCTCGGTAAGTATGGACCAGTCGGTATTGCCGCAGCAATGAACCCCGGTCAATGCTCCGTGCGCCTTTATGTCCGAACACAATTCGCTCATTACATCCAGCGCCGTCTGCCGGGTGACCGGTGTATAGGCGGAGCCGAAACAACCGAGATACGGCTCATCCACGAAAATAATCGTCTGCCTGCCGAATTCCTTAAGGAACTCGATTTGCCATTTAGCTTTGCCCGCCAGACCTTTTACCACAACCTGCATCATTATTTCGTTATGCAGAAGGGCCGTCCCTTTTTCATCGGTAACCGAGGCCGCGAAGGTGAAAGGACCGGTTATGTGTCCCTTGAGGAAATCAGCGCCTTTGGCGCCGTTCCTGCGCAGCCTATCGCGGTAGGCGTAGATCCCGGGGGCAAAGTCAGGGGTAATGGCAAAATAGGCGTTGTCGCCTGCTATCACCTTTTCGTAAAAAAGCTCGAGTTCGCTTTCAGGAGCGGACGCATCCAGATAAACGCCTCCGTCTTGGAGTTTAAAACAAGGGAAATTCTGGGAAAACTGCGCCACCATCCCTTCGCATGCCCCTCTCTTGGGAAGCTGCGGCCAGAACGGCGCTCTCGGAGTGCGTCGGAAAATAAGATCCAGCGCGGTCTCCGCTTCACGATAAGGCAAACTGCCTATGCCGGTAGCCAAACCTTTAAGAACCTCCGCGTCTCTCATCTCACCCGCCCCCCGCCGAACCCGCGGAACAAACCGCCGTTTCCTCCGCTCCTGGTCTTTTTGTCGCCGGTCACGCTGCCGCAGACAGCGCATCTGTATTCATAAAGGCAGCCGTCGGGTAATACCAACAGCAGCCTTTCTCTTACGGGCGTGGAACGCCCGCAGGAAGAACAGAAAAGCCTGCCGGCATTGAGCTCTTCGAATTGTCCTTTCGGTCCACGGCCGTTCATCACATCAAACCCGGGATATTCAATCCCGTGATCTCCTTCATTTTCTGCGCCGCCAGGTCATGGGAATGCTTTATCGCGCGGTTATAGACATCCTTTAACGCCTTTTCCAGCCTGGTTTTCGCCTCCGGAGGAAGCGTTTCACATCTAACGGTTACCGCTTCCACCTGTTGTGAACCATTCATAGAAAGACGCACACTACCGTCCTGACTCTCGGTATCGAACACTGTTTTATCCAGGCTTTCCTTAATCTCCCTGGCCTTCTTCTGCATTTCCATTATGGATTTAAGTTTGTCGAACATTTCTTCTCCTCTGCATGACCCTACGGGATTTAACCGGAGAGACCCTCCTATTTTTCCTGCGAAACAGCCGGATTATTTACCCGGGACGGCTGTAAGCAACGATTTATACTCCTTGTAAGGGAACTCGTTGGTCTGAAACAATATCCTTCCCTCCCGGTCTACCAGTGTGTAAGTAGGCACTCCGATCAGCCGGTAAGTGTCCGCTACCGTTCCGTATCCGTCCAGGAAAGAAGGAATGCTTATACGATTACGGCTGAGGAAACGCAAGACTTTCTCTTCGCTTTCCCCCACGTTGATGGGAATGACCTCGATCCCTTCCGCCGACATCTTTTCGTACTTTTCATTCAGCATCTTCATCTGCCTGACGCAATACGGGCACCAGGTGGTCCAGAAGAAAAGCAGCACCGGTTTTACACCCCGGAAATAGCTCATGGTGACCGTCTTGCCGGAAGTAGCGGTCAGGCTAAAATCTGACGCGCTGTCGAAAGCCCAAAGGCTACCGGCGCAGAACAACGATAACACCAGGATAGAGACGGCGAATATTTTTATTATCTTCATGTTCTCCTCTCTTTATGCGCCGCTGTTTACCGCCGCAGGCTGTTTATCTCCAGGAGGACGATAACAGCAGTCATGCTACGACAAGCTCAATTCAATTCTTTTATTATAAAATACACCCCGCTGGCGCACAACAATAAAGCGCAGGCTTTCTGTACATATTCCAGCCATTTGCCGGACTTGGGCAGCCGGGAAAGGAAATAACCGGATGTTCCGGCGACAATGAACAGCAGGCTCATCCCGTACGCGAAAGTAAGCAGCAACAGCGCGCCGTAGAGCACATTCTTGCGCGAAGCGAGATAGACCAGGATGGAACCGAGCACCGGGGTAACGCACGGACTAATCAACAGTGCCGACCCGCAGCCGAGAAAGAAAGCCCAGAAAATCCCGCCGTGTCCTTTGCCTGTTGGGCGCACTCCGATAAACCGCTTTACAGGCAGCTTCAGGATACCGGACATGAATACGCCGAAAATGAATATCAATAGGCCGGAGAGGACCGATATCCATGCAGAAGCTGCTAATCTTGCCATAGCCCTGCCGCCCAGCGAAGCCAACACGCCCAGCAGGGCGTAAATGAAAGCGGTTCCGCCGGCGTAGGAAAAACTCAACAGAAAAGCCCTGCGGCGAGAAACACAGGAAGACGCCCCTACATAACCGATTATGACCGGCAAAAGCGGATATACGCAAGGAGTAAAACTCCAGAGTACCCCGCCGGCAAAAGCTATGACGAAATCAAACGGCGTTCCCGACAGATTCATTTATCCAGGAAAGATATTCTTTCGTCCCGGCGACAACAGGCAAAGCGATGATCTCCGGCACGGAGTAGCTATGGCAAGATCTGACCTCACCGGCCAAGCGCGAAAATAAGGATTTCTTGGTTTTTATGACCAACAGGCATTCACGGCAGTTATTGACGCGCCCCTTCCAACGGAAGAATGAGGATATCCCGGGAACGACGTTCACACAGGCGGCCAGTTTCTTCTCCACCAGGCGGCGGGCTATCTTCTCCGACTCTTTCTTACTGCAGGCGGTGACGAACACGGTGATATACATGGGCGATTTTCCTCACGCTGACGGTCCGGCCGCGAGTTTCTTGACCAGTTCGGCGACCCTGCCGCCCAGCCTCAGGCATTCGTCCGCGGCTCGCTCGTCGCAACTTCCCACGGCAACCGGGCCGTAATGGTCTCCTTTAGGATCGCCGTGTATGATCATACCATGCACGAGCAGAACATGCAAGATATCCAGAATGGTGCTTTCGTTGCCTCCTGCGAGGTTGCCGCTGGAGGCGAACGCCGCTCCGATCCTGCCGTCGAGCCTGCCGTGCAGCTTTACCGACTCGTCCACCAGCTTCTTTATTTCGGCGGCCATGGTCCCGTAATAAACCGGTGACCCTATTATCACGCCGGAATAAGCAAGCAGTTCATCCACTCCCACAGATCCCACATCCCGGACGTCCGTCTCCACCCCGTGGCTGCGCGCCCCCTCGGCCACCAGTTCCGCCATGCGCCTGGTGGTGCCGCCCCGCGAATAATAGATCACTATTATCTTCTGCATGCTCACCTCCCGGATACAGTGGTTTCTTCTATTTTAGCCGACCTTATCTTCCCGTATTGAGAACAAATGTCGAATACCAGTTCCGGATCATCGGTCCCCAGAGAAACGTGCATGCATGATTCCCCGGGAACACCAGCCTCCCCCTGAATAGACAGCTCTATATCTTCCCCTATCCCATCCAAAGCCCGGCGCAGTATATCCTCCGAGACGCACCCTACCCCAAGTATGAATTTCATCCTGAATTTTCTTAAAAGGAACATACGCCTCCTATTGCGTTTTGCTAAGCATAATCACTGAAAGCATCCTCCCCGCGAGCCCTCCTTCCCTGCGGTAAGAAAAGAAATCTCTCCCCATACACATGGTGCACTGACCACCGCTCTCATGTATATTCTCAGACCTCACACCGCAGACAAGCAATGCTTGTCTATTGAAACCGGAGAGGTCGAAAAACGTATCCTCTCCGTCCATAGCGACTGACCCGGGAAAAATCTCCCGGAAATCTCCTGAGACCCGGTAACAGCATTGTCCTATGCAGGGCCCCAGCCATGCCGAGACCGCTTCCGGCCTGGTGCCGAATTTTTCCCGCATCAAACGCAGGGTATTGCCGATTATCCCGTCGCGGCTCCCGCGCCATCCGGCGTGGACGGCCGCCGCCGCCGGCGCCGCGGGATCGAAAAGCAATACCGGCAGACAATCGGCGGTAAGTATGCCGAGCGGCAGTCCGGGAACGCAGGTAACTAGGGCGTCCGCCCGGGCCACGGAAGTCTCGAAAGACAAAGCCCCTTTGCCGGCGTCGGCGGAAGTGACCTCCACGGCTCTGCCGCCGTGCACCTGGTCGCTGCAGACCAGACGGCCGGGGACGGCGCCTATCGAAGCAAGAAAATTCCCGCGGTTAACCAGCACGTCCGCCTTATCCCCGTGCCGGAACGACATATTTATGCGCCCGCGGCCGAAAGCCAGGCTGATCCCGCACAGCTCCTCAGACGTCATTTTCCTGCCTGTCCACGGAGGCAATCCTTTCCGCCAGTTTCTCGAGTTTTCTGGAACTCTCTTCGTATTTACGGCCCGCGTCCTGCAGATGCCTGCCCACGAGCTGATAATCATCCCGGAATTTGTTTATCTCGCCCGATAAAGAAGCTATAGTCTTTAATATGCGTTCCGCGTTCTCTTCCACGCGCAACCCCTTCAATCCCAGGCAGATTATCTGCAGGTAGGCGTAGAAAGTAAGCGGCGACACCGGATATACCCTGCGCGAGATCAAATAAGACAAAAGGTCTTCCGTGGCTATTATCTCATAATAGACGTTCTCCGCCGGGATATACATAAAAGCGAAATCGTAGGTGTTCTCGGCCGGGAGGATGTATTTGGAAGCTATCTCGTCGGTCCTGTCCTTGACGTCGGAAACGAACTTTTTCTTCAGGGCCGAGCGCGCCTGTTCCTGCGGTTCAGCCGTCATTTTCTGAAAGTTCTCCAGGCTGAACTTGGCGTCCACCGGCAAGAGACGCTCCCCCAGCCTGATAACCGCGTCCACCGTATCGGAGGTGCGGAAACGGTATTGCACCTGGAAGAAATCGGGAGGCAGAACCTGGGAAAGCAGGTTTTCCAGGAAAGTCTCGGCGAACTTTCCCCTGAACTTGGGGGCCCGCAGCAGTTCCTGCAGACTGGATATGTCCTTGCCTATCTCGTATATCCTGCGGTTTACCTCCTCGACGCGGGCTAATTTATCCTGGACCCCGCCAAAAACTCCGAGAGTATCGCCTATATTCTTATTCAAAGAGTCTCCGCTCCTGCGCACCGCCTCGGCCATCGCGTCCATGCGGGAACTAATCTGGAAATAAAGGCGTAGCAGCACGAAGAACACCGCGAAAACCGCCAGTACCGACGCGATCACCAGAACTATGACCATTTCTCGTTCTCCCCTTTACGGACCCGGCCTCAGCCTACGGCAGATATTCCCGTTTTATTCTTTTAACACTGCGGAAGATATTGGTTTTAACGTCCGGACACACGCGCTCCGCCTGCGCTATGAAACGCCCCACAAGCGCCCGGTTAGTTTTACCGCTGTGCGGACACCGGCATTTCTGCGCCGGTATTTTGTAAGCGTCGGCAAAAGCTATTATCTCCTTCTCCTCAACGTATGCCAGCGGCCGTATCAACGTCAACTTCCCGCCGAAGAGTTCCTGTTTAGGGCACATCGCCGAGATCTCCCCGTGAAAGAAGAAATTAAGAAGTATGGTCTGAACTATATCATCCTTGTGATGACCCAGAGCGACTTTGGAACACCCGAGCCTGTCCGCCGCCTCGAACAACGTCTTGCGCCGGTTCCAGGAACACCAGAAACAGTTAATTTTCCCGCGGTCGCTGGAACGCAAGGCGTCAGATCTCTCTATGTGGAACTCAACGCCGATGCCGCGCAGATTACGTTCCAACCTCGCCGGATTTACTCCCCCATACCCCAAATCGACGTGCACCGCGATTATATCGTACTTTATCGGAACAAACTTCCGCCTCTCCTGCATTATGCGCAGAAGGGCAAAGCTGTCCTTACCGCCGGAAACCGCCACCGCCACCCTGTCCCCGTCGTCAAGCATCCCGTAATCGGTAATCGCCTTGCCGACCTTTTTGGAGAGGAAATATGCCCGGCCGGAAAGATACGCCATTTATCTCCTGCCGGCCCTTGTGTCGCGGGTCGCCGCCAGAGCCAGGTATACCTCTTTCAGCATATCGCAGGACAGCAAAAGCAGCGCCGCAGACACAGCGACCAGGATATAAGCCTTCTGCCGCCAGAAAACAACCATCCCCGACCCGAGCGCGAAAACGGTGGTAACCGCCATAAACAACGCCGGCAATAACGTGTATAAAGACGGCCGGCCTCTTTGTAAAAGATAAACGGAAGCCGTCAACAGCACCAGGGCGGCGATCAACTGGTTCGCCGCGCCGAACACCGGCCAGATCACCTGCCAGGAGCCGAAAGCCAGACAGGCCGCGGCCACCACGGAAATCACGCCGAACACATATTTATTATTCATTTTCTTCCTTTTCAGAGACTCCCCGAATATCTCTTCCGTAAGGTAACGCGTGATCCTGGTTGCGCTGTCGAGAGTGGTCATCACGAAACTGTTCAAAAGAAAAACCGCTATGGTCGTCCCGGCCGCGGCGCCCACCAGAGGGGCAGTGAGATTACCGTAGCCTTTACCGAAGGTCACTATCCAGCCGCTTTTCTCCGCCAGTTCAGGATAGACCATGCCCTCCGGCCCGCCGCTCCAGAAAAGACCGGCGCAGACGGAGATTATGGCAAGCAGGGACATCGCCGCCTCCAGCAGCATGCCTCCGAAGGCTATACGCTTGGCGTCGCGTTTACACGCCAGCTGCTTGGAGGTCGTCCCGGACGAAACCAGCGAATGAAAACCGGAGATGGCGCCGCAGGCTATCAAAACGAACATGGCCGGCCACAAACCGGCGCTTCCGGCTGGAGCCTGAATATAGAAAGGAGTCGACATCTTCGGATGAGAAACGAATACTCCGGCGTAGCCCAGGAGCAACCCCAGAAACAGCACGACCATTGAAAGATAGTCGCGCGGCTGCAGCAGCAAGTTCACCGGGACTACCGAGGCGATATAGGCGTAAACGAGCAGCAGCGCCGTCCAGAACGCCATAGCCTGGGGAAACGCCAGCTGCACCGGAAATACTTCGCCCGCGTAAATGGAGCCGGCCATAAGCAAAAGAGCGACCACGGTCGCCGGCAATTGTTTCACTTTCCAGCGGTAAATCATAAAACCTAGTAAGACGGCTATAGGGATGAGCCCCAGGGTAGGTATGACGATCTCCGGTTTGACAACAAGAGTCTGGGCGGTAACGGCCGCGAAGACCGCCACGATAAGAACCAGGGCCAGCCAGAGAAAAATTGAAAAAAACAGACGGTAGCGGCGGTTTATCACAACCTCAGAAACCTGCCCCACCGATTTCCCTTTATGCCGCAACGAAAGAATAAGCGCAGAATAATCGTGGATCCCTCCGATGAAGATCGAACCTAAAACCACCCACAGCGCGGCCGGCCCCCAGCCGAACATGGCGCAGGCCACCACCGGCCCGATTACCGGGCCGGCCCCGGCTATCGAAGAAAAATGGTGGCCGAACAGAATGCTCCAGTGCTTTGCCGGCATATAGTCCAGCCCGTCGCCGTATTCCACGGCTGGGGTCTTACGGCTGTAGTCCACCCCCCATATTTTCTTCTCGCTGAAGGCCGCGTAATAATGGTAACCCGCTGCCAGCGCGCAGGTCCCGACCAGCAGTAACCATAACGAATTCATTCTTGCTCCCTAATGCCGGTTCAACATCTCCTGTTTTCCACGGCTGTTCTTTCTATTATACTGCCGGGAAGGATAATTTTCACAAAAAATTTATGGAACGCGGATTTATTTCCGGCGCTAAAACCGGCGGCGGCTCCTGCTCTCTATTATCGGCAGTACCGCGGATATCCCGCCGACTATCATATCTGCCTTACTCAGATATTCGGCAGGCAGGCTGGTGGAAACCGCCACGCAAAAGATTCCGGCGCCGGAAGCTGAGGCGATACCCAGAGGCGCGTTCTCCACCACCAGGCATTCCGCCGCTTTGAGACCGAGCAGACGTAAAGCCATTTTATAAGGTTCCGGATGCGGCTTGCCGCGCCTTACTTTATCCCCGGTGACCATAACGTCGAAAAGCCTGCCGATCCCAGCCGGCAGCATGCGCTTTATCTCAATGCCCGGTGTGCCGCTGACCAGAGCCAGTTTGTAACCGCGCATTTTGAGCTCCCGCAATATCCGGAAAGCCCCGGGAAAGAATCTCATCCCCTTAGAATATCTACCGAAAATACGCCTGCGCCGGCGGAAAATACGCTCCAGTAGCTCTCTTGACGGCTTTATATTATTCTGCGCCAGGAAATCACGCGCGGATTTTTCCCAGCGCTCCCCTTCTCTACAATAGACGTCCAGACAACCGGCTCTCACTCCATAAGGGCGCAATGTTTCAAACCAGGCTATGAAATGATACGGCATCGAATCCACGATCACCCCGTCGAAGTCGAAAATCACCGCTTTCAAAGGGATGCCCGCGGAACGGGACATGTTCTTGAATACGATTTTTTTACTCATAGGAATATCCGGGGCGGGAGCATAAACGCCGGGCTTTCCCGGCAGGCTGTAGAAGGTTGTTCCGGTTTATGCGCGGCCGGAGCCGGCTATCATCTCTTTTATTACCGTGTTGAATTCATGTTTAAACAATTCTTCCAGCGGCAGGGGCATTTTCAAAGACCAGTTCTGCGGACCGACGGTACCGGGGGTATTCAAACGGTAATCATACGGATCTCCCCTCAATATCCCGGCCGGATAAAACCAGTCCAGAAGGGTCTGCACGCAGAAAACCGCCCGGGAACGCAGATTCAACGCCAGAGCCTTTCTGCCGAGTCCGGGATCGGCTTTTTCAGCGGGAACGCCGTTCAAGCCGAGCTGCGCCCAGAATTTATCTTTTTCTCCGTAAGTATCGGCGTGCATCTTCAATATGTCTCCGACTTCATTCATACGCCTTCCCAGAACGGAAGCAAGCGCGCCCGGATCACTCATGCCCTGAAGCCAGCGCAGCCTGCCATGCCTCGCGAGAGCCGGATCGAAAAGCAGTCCTTTTATATAACCGTAATCTATTCCTTTCTCGTAGCACTTACGCATAAAAAGCCCCTCGTCAACCGTTCCCGCCTCGTTCTCCCACCAGGCGGCGAAGTTGGTGGTATCGTGGGTGGAAAGCATGGAAACCGCGAGGAAACGCTGCTTTTCAGGCGGAAGGAAATCGTGGAGCACGTCCCAGTCCTTGACCCAGCGCTGCACGTCGTTCCCCGGGATACCGTAATTTTGCAGCGTCTCGGTACATACACGGGGTATCACGCCCAGGTCTTCCGCGCACAACAGCATGTCCGTGTTCTCCAGCATGACGGAGAGGATCTTTCTGCCGTGTTCTCCCCAGGAATTCTCGTCGCAGGGGTCGAAACTGCCGTGCAACCCCTGGTTTTCCAACGGGTCGCCGTAAGGAATACTCCATATCCTAAACAACCCCACCACATGGTCTACACGCAGAAGATCGTAAAAATTCTGCGCGTAACGCAGCTTTTCCTTAAGATACCTGTACCCGTCGGATTCGATCCTGTCCCAATCATAAACCGGCATGCCCCAACGCTGCCCCTTGGAACAATACATATCCGGGGGGGCCCCGGCGGCCGAATCTAACTTAAAAAACTCCGGGTGCGCCCAAACATCGGCGCTGTCGCGCGAAACCAGTATCGGCAGATCTCCTTTCAGCAATACGCCCTTGTCAGCGGCATACTTCTTTACCGCGGTCATCTGCTCAGAAAGACGCCATTGCAGCCATTCCTGAAACAGCGTTTCCTCTCCATGCTCCCGTTCGAAACGCGCCAGCGCCTCTTTATCGCGGCGGCGGTAAACATCCTCCCAGTCATACCAGGCTTTGCCTTGAGAATAATACTTGAGGACCTTGAAAAGCGCGAAATCTTTCAGCCAGTATGAGTTATCCTCGCGGAAAGAAGAAAAAGAAACGCCGGCAGTATCCGCCTTTCCCTTCTCCAAAAACATCTCCCAGAGAAAAGAAAGCTTATCCCACTTCAAGTTATAATCCACGCGCGGCGCTTCCGCGGGAAATTTCTTCCGCAGGGCCCGGACATACCCGGATGCGAGACGTCCGTCCCCGGAAAAAGAATAATAGAACGGCTCAAGCGCGAAAGAACTTATGGAATCATACGGACAAAAAACGGCCCCCAGTTCATTCATCGGCAAAAGTTGCAGAATGCTGTTGCCGGTAAAAGAACACCAGTCAACGAGCAGGCGCAGATCGTTTATATCGCCTGCCCCTGCGCTCTGTGAGGAATAAAGCGAGAAAAGCGGGGCGAGCACTCCCGCCCTGCGCTTCACGCCTATCACGCTCCATTTGGCTCCGGATGCCGAAGCAACCAACGCCTTTTCTTCTGACGAGAGATCCATAGAATTCATCTCCGGGGACACGATACCTAATTAGGCTACGGCTAAACCCGTTTCGGATTGCGGTCACGGTTAGGTCTTAAAACCGAATTAACAAAAACTCGCAGGATATTTACGCTACATATATTATCCGAGGCGCAAACGAAGGTCAATATATAATTATGATCGTATGATCGGGAATGGGAGAGATGCCGGACGAGACACGAATGTGGATTATGGACCATTGACTTTTTAACCGGGGGGCTTGAAATTTAGGAAGGCGTGTGGCATACTTAGCGTAGAAGTGAAAAAACCAGTCGACATAAGGAGGTCGGCAGATAGCGAAAGCTATTGAGGTTTATCGCCTCCAAAGAAGGCCCTCGAGTCGAAGGGCCTTCTTTGTTTTATGCGGGGACCAGCTCTGAACTGCGGGACTTCATAACCCGCTGTTATTGGCCGCTGGTTCTTGAGCCGGCCGAAAAGGCTTTGAGCAACGGCTTCAGCGATAGATCAGGGAAGCGCTCGTCAGAAATCACTCTAAAAAAACTTATGCGGGAATTCACCTCTGCCGTGAGCAGTTCAAGCAGTCCACCCTGCCTTTCGATTTTCGCACCCGTTATGCCGAATTCCGCTTCAAAACCTCCGGGGGGGCAAAGAAACGGACACTGACCTTTATATCGCGGAAATCCACTCCACCAATGAAATAATTTGTAAAAGCGATCCCGGAGCCAGGCTCTCCCGCCTGCGCCTCGCAGGAACGCGCCTTCTTGAGCTCCTTCATATATTGCCGGTAAATGGCGACGGAATGCTCAAAGCCCGCTGTCCGTAGGTTCTGCCCGCCGGCGCAGTACCCGATCCCGGAAAAACCTTCCGGCGAGTTCTCTTTATGCGCTCGAGCCAAAATCAACCCTTTATAAACACAGCTCAAAGACGCGTATTCCCTATCCTGGTTCACCCTTCTATTCAATTTCGGCAGAATGACAGTGGTAAAAAGCCCGTCGGCATACTCCTGTATCCCGCCCCGCGGCGCTTCGGTATTGCCGGGCGACTCCCGGCAGACGCGAAGGCTGCATCTCAAAATACACGGGGCTCCCTTTCTCATATAGACGCACGCTTCGGCGGGTTCGATCCAGACCTTGTTCAACACGACTACATTATCCGAAGCGCCCATCTCCGAGGCTTTTTTCCTTACCGACTCCCAGAACAGGGCGCCTTCCGGAGAAACCGCGGGATTGATCAGCTACGCGATGTCCTGCTTCAAACGAAGATCGCCGTACAGCAGCACACGTCCTGTGATAGTATCGGAGATCCCGGAATCAAGAACCCTGCCGGGTTCCATGTAATTCAAATTGGCCCGGAATTTGTCCTGCGGAAACTTTAATCCCGCCATAAAAGCGTCAAAACACACCGCGAGCGCTTTGCTTATCTCATCGCTGCCGCGTTTCAGACAAACGTCATCCGCCTTCAGATAGAAATTGATACTTTGTTGCCCTCCGCTCCTGCCGGCTGAAAACGAAACGGAAACGAGATCGGCGTCAATCCCGCTGGATAACACATTACAACGGCCGGGATCGCGCGCTCCGGCAAAAACCAGAAAAATGCAACAAACGGCCGCCGACAGCACCGCCGCCATAATCCAGGGAACTGTCTCACTTCTTCGCTTTGCCGTTTATGAAAGAAGCCCCTCCTTTTTTAAGAGGGGCTTCTTTAAAACCTATATTACCTTGTCCCATTATACTCCTATATCAGTCAGAGACTGTTCAAGCCGTTTTACCGTAGCCGTTATGTTCTCCGAAGCCTCAAGTTTAACACCGGCCAACCCTTCAAATAATGTGTCCATGGTCACATGAGTTGATACCGCGTCGTTAGCCTGCTTCGATACAGTGAAACCGGCCGGCACGACCTTATCGGCTTCCAGTTTATTTACGAACCCCCACATATGCGCGTTAACACCCTGCCCGTAGAACTCATACACGGCTTTGGCCAAAGCCAGCAGGGAGACTTCCGAGGCTCTGATCCTGCGCACCGGTTTACCGGATATGCTGACCAGGGGATCATTTTCCTCCGGGGAGACTATTATAATGGTATTCTCCAGCATTTCCTTACTGCCTGTTTCTAGGAAACCGGTGAAGTCCGGAGCTGTCTTCATCGCCTGGTCCTTTACTATATAGTCGTCAAGCTGCACCAATTGAGCGATGGCCCCGGCATCTTCTCCGCAGATAACGAACTGAACTTTCCCCTTGCTTTCATTAATAAGATTCTCCATCCCTGTGAGAAATCCCGGTTTCAGGGCTTCACGGGAGGAAACGGCGATAACGCTACCGGCCCCGTCTATATCGCTTGTAAATACACCGGCCAGGTATTCGTTAAATGCCCTGCCGCCGTTCTGAATAAAGGCTTCGGCCTTCACCTTGGAGAACGCCGCAACCCTTGTTTGCGCGATCGCCCGGTCAATGCCCAGTTTTCCGGCGACCGCCTGGACGAATTCACTAGAATACTCTTTAACGGCGTCTATACCGGTGTAAACCCTTTTAACCTGAAGCAACGGTCTGATGGCGGGCATATTCTCCAGGCCCTTAGCCAACGCCGTCTGCAGCGCACCCCCGGCGGTATCCACGAAGAACACATCAGGATAGTCGCTGAATTTATAGCCGGTCTCCGATTCGAACTTTTCCACCGCCTTCTGGGTATCTCCTCCGCCGAAGAACACGACCACTCCTCTTTTGACCCCCGCATTCCATACCGCGAATAAAGTCTCCTTAGTGGCAAACCATGTATTCTTATCCCCGGAATCGAACATCCCGGTGCCGCCGTTAAAAACGATACCGTCGCCTCCCTTAAGGGCATTGATACTGTCGAGCAGCATCGCCAGCGTTTTGGCCCCGATATCCACCTGCGCCTCATCGGCAGCGATTACATCTACGCCATAGGCTTCTCCGATAAGTTTTCCATCCGTGCCCACTTTCTTAACCAGGAAATCCACCGGCAGCATTTTTCTTGCATCCGGGACCTTTGCCAGCTTATCTTTGCCGCTTCTCACCTTCTTCATTACCTTTTCATCGGAAGCCTTCGGCATCATGGATTTACCTAAAGCGAACCCTTCCGGTTGCAAGGGATTAGAAAGTGCGCCCACTATCACTACTTTGTTGCCGGGCTGGAGGGCGAAGTCCCCTACCGTATCGGCCTTTTCGTATTTGGCCCCGCCCATAATCCCGAGTTTTATACCGGTAACCTTATTGCCATAAAAGGCGATTTTATGCAAAGTCTTCACCATATTGTTGCCGGCCGCTATATTTTCGACAGGAAAATATTTTATCATCTCCACGGAAGCATCTTTAGGACGATGCGCTTTATCGAAAGCGGCGTTGATAAAAGCCACCTCATCGGCATCATGCCCGGTCAGAGCTATCAACCTCCTCGCGAAAGCCTCGCGCACCGCAGAGTCTTTTGCCTGTTCTTCGTTATAGAAACGGATGTTCTCGAAAACGAAAACTATTTTCTCTCCCGGTTTGACGCTATCTTTTGCATTGACGATGGTCAACTCCGCGAGATTAAGATTATCCTTATAGATATCGTCTTGGACTACAGTGGGGGCCGGAAGCAACACTACCTTAACATTAGGGTATTTCTTCTCAACCCTATTCTTGAAAAGTTCGAAGATACCGTTCTCCCCTAAAGAAAACTCTTTTTGAAAAGCCAGCCCTTTCTCTGGTCTGCCGAAATGAGACATCACATAAGCGAATTGCGCCGTGGATGAAATAAAGCCGTCTTCCAGGTCTTTCAGAAGATTATCCAGGCGTTTAGTCTTGAACTTCCCCTGATCATCCTGAGGCAAGTTTATATCAGCGCAGAAAAAAATATCATTAATTCTCTTCTCCTTTATCTTTTCTTTCAAGGCATCCATCTCCCGGATGCCGGTGATTATCGTCTTTATGACGCTGCCGCCGTCATAACCCGCGTCACCCCTCAGAAGGGCTATTCCGATATCTTCTACGGAGGCGCCGTTCTTGCGCAGATTATCGGTATTAACCGCGGCAAAAGCCGTGTAATGAGTTGTCATCAATAATAAAATTGCCACCGGCACCAAGCATATCCTGCATTTCATCATCCCCATTTCAACACCCCTTTCCTATTTTAAACTCAATGTTACTCGTCAGCTACATCTTCCTCGTAATCATCATACACATCTGTTTTCTGTTCCCTGAGCACGGAAAAATAGAGCGAAGAATCGCTCCCGGAGGTGATAACTGGGGCCAGCACGACGTAAGAATACCCCCGGGCCCTCAACGCCCTGACCATGCCCGGGGTATGGAACCCCCCTGTGATCAATACAGCCGCCTCTTCCCGCGATTCATCCATTTTCCTTTGCAGGTTTTTGACAAAAACCTTCTCCCTCGCGGCCCCCAGTTTGTAGAACTCTTCAAGGATCCCTATATTCCCGTCCACGGATTCTACCGAAACCGCGGGTTCCGGAATATTGTATTTCGCGCAATTCTCCTGCAAATAGCTTTTCCAGGAAGCGACGCTGAACTTGTCTCGATTGGTTTTAAAATAGGAGTATTCCTCTGGAGTCAGTTCCAGATCAAAAAAATGTTTAAGCATAACCGCCATCCGCGATATCTCCGACAGCCTACGCTGACTATCGTTAGTAAATGCCCTGTTCTTCAATTCCTCTTCCAGCGCCGATATCTCTTGGATCAGCTTTACCGGGCTGACGGAATTATCGCCGCAGATATAATCAATATACTTTGCCATGGCAGGATAATCCGTCTTTATATCGATGGCCGGCTGCGCCAGCGACTTCAAATAAGAATAATAATCTTTCGCGGTGATTTCCCCGTCCTTGAAACTCTGCGTTTTAGAGACCAATTTCTTGACTTCTCCGCTTTCAAGACCGGAGGCCAGGGTTTTAATGAAAACAACGCGTTCCGCTTCCGCCGATTTCAGATCCATGTTTTTCTCAATCTCGACGGTCCTGGTAAATTTTTCTATCGCCGGATAATTGTTCAAAGCGACGGATACCTTGGAGGCGCAAGAAGAAAGATAGACGCAGTAATCGGCCAATTGCACTCCTTTCGACTCATAAGCCTCCTTCTTCTGTTCCAATTGCCGCAGCTCATCGCCATACAGAAAAAGCTTCAATTTATTCAACGAAGAAATTACCCTGTCCAGATGTTTAATCCCTTCTCCCCTTACCGCGTCTATCTTCCAGAACGCATCCAAGTGAGCGTCATATAATCCTTCCTCGTCTATTCCGTATAATTCTATATCGCTGTCGGAAACAATATCGAAATATTCTTCCCCGGAGATCCGGCCTTCACGCAGGTAACGTTCGGCGACCTCCTGTCGTGTTTTTAGAGGCGCATATCCCCTTAAGGAAGAGAGCCCGACATAACCGTAACCGCCTTCAACCATTATCAAACGCAATCCGTAATTCCGCACAAGGTAATCAAGGACTTCCGCCGTATTCTTCTGCGCTTCATAGTTGCAGTGCGCGTCCTGGATACAAAAAATGATTTTGGGATCGTTGTTTGTCGGAGTAGTTGCGTCAAACGTTTCTTTGATCAATATATTTTGGGAAGGGAATTTATAATCTTTTACGTGGAGCGCAGCTTGAGAGTTAAGGAGAGGAACAGTCAAGAGGAGGAAACTGAAGAAAACTATTTTAATTTTCTTTCTGTAACCAATTCTGCTCAGCATAAAAAAACGCCACAGGAAAAATGTTAAATTACATATTTATTCCGTGGCGTGGAACTGGTAATTGGTATTTCAGGAATCGCGTGTCAAATTGTTAGTCACTAATATACATCAAAAGGAAGATGCTGTCAAGACTTTCTCAACAGACTTTCTTAAATTATTTTTAAGGAATAATAAAAGCCAATATTCTGTGCCCAAACAGGAACGAAAATATAGCTGCCAGAGAAAGAAACGGCCCGTAAGGAATTACGTGGCTCTTCTTGAAAACCAGATTAATGATACCCGCGATCGCACCCGGAAACGGAGCAAGAAAGAAAGTCATCACCGCCTTGTCCGGCCCCAGGAATGCCCCGATCATCGCCATCAATTTCACGTCTCCCATGCCCATAGAAGAAGTCTCTCCTTCCACCGGGGGGTTCTTCAGGATGCGGAAATATACCAGGTCGAACAAAGCCCCGGCCGCGTAGATGATGCCTGCCCCGGCCGCTGCGCCCAAGAGGCTGCGAAGAACAGGATGCCAATCAAAGATTACCGGCTGCGGCCTTATACCGGATAAAACGTTCAACAGCAGCGCGGCCGCGGTTCCTCCTATTGATATTTCGTCCGGGATGATCTGATACTGTATGTCCACGAAAGTCGCTACGCAAAGCAAAGAAAAGAACAGACAATAATATACCGCCTGGGCCTGTGCACCGTAAATCGCCCCCATAAGCAGAAAAAAAGAGCCGGTAATGAATTCCACCAGCGGGTAACGCAGGGATATCGGTTTGCCGCAATGCCGACATCGGCCTTTCAAGATAAAAAAACTCAACAAAGGGATATTATCGAACCAGACGATGTCTTTGGAACAGGACGGACAGTGCGAACGGGGAAAAACGATCGATTGGTTCAACGGCATTCTGTGGATGCAGACGTTCAGGAAACTGCCGACAATGGCGCCGAAAACGAAGAAAATCAGCGGGATGATCATAGGCCGGCCGCCTCTTTCAATGCTTTCCGCATCACCTCCACCGGAGCCTTACCACCGGTCCAGAACTCGAACGCCGCCGCGCCCTGGTGCAAAAGCATCCCCAGCCCGCCGGAAGCGGCGAGCCCGGCCGCGCGGGCGTCATCCAGCAGACGCGTGGCACGGTTATAAACGATATCGTAAACCGCCGTGCCTTTTTTCAGCCATTCCTTTTTGATCGGGCTGGGATCACCTTCCTTCATTCCCAAAGGAGAGGTATTCACCAGTATATCGCACTCTTCAAGCCTGACGGGCATATCCTCCTCTCCGATAAAAGTAATTATTTCTTTTCCTTTCCCGTTCAGCATTCCGTCAATACCGTTCAAAGCGAATTGCTTTTCGGCATTCCCGCGGGATTGCGGGCTCTTCTCATATATATATATTTTCCCCGCTCTATCAGCTTCCCAGGTAAGTCCGGCAATGATCGCCCTGCCCGCTCCGCCGCAGCCGATAAGCATCACACTCTTGCCTTTCGGAGAGAAATCGAGATCCTCCTTCAAAGAAATGAGGAACCCTAGAACATCGGTATTACGGTAACTGATCATGCCGTCTTGATTTTTTACGGTATTGACCGCTCCGGAGACGCGCACATAATAAAGCTCGTTATCCCCCGCCGGCTGTCCGGGGTATTTCTTCTCCAATATTTCTTTTACGGCTATTTTATGCGGGATGGTAACGTTGAAACCGGAAAGGTCGGCCAGTTTGTATCGCCTGCTCCCGGCGGTATCGCTGAAGGAATAAGCCGGATCATTCAAAAATAAAGGTATGTCCTGCGGGGGGATTTCAAAAAGGTGGTAAGAAGCGCCCATGCCCAGATCGCGGAAAGCGGCGTTGTGCATCGCAGGGGAAAAGCTGTGCTTGACCGGATAACCGACTAACCCGTAGGTCATCGCCCGCTCAACCGGTTTATGGCGTCAAGATAAGCTTTGATGGCAGCTTCGATGATATCGGTGCTGGCCCCCCTGCCGCCGAAGACCCCGGCTTTCAGCTTAAGACTCAAGCTCGCCTGACCGAGGGCATCCTTGCCTGAAGTAACCGACTCCAGACGGAAATCCTGCAGCCTGGCTTTCAAACCGGTAATCTTATCTATTGCCTTGAAACAACTGTCCACCGGGCCGTCACCCGAAGCCTGCCCACTCAACAGGCGGTCGTTCTTCTTCAAGCGCACGACGGCAACCGGAGTAGAGCCGCTGCCGCAGCAAACCTCGAATCCCTGCAACTCCCACAAAGGTTTGCTATGCCTGAGCTGATCATCGACGATTATACGCAAGTCGTCGTCGTAAATTTCCTTCTTTTTATCGGTCAGCTGTTTGAAACGCGCGAACGCGCTGTTGAGCTCTTCGGCCGTGAGCTTGAAACCCAAGGTTTGCAGCCTTTCCCGTAACGCGTGTCTGCCGGAATGCTTCCCCAGCACGATCTCGCTGCCGGCCACCCCGACGTCTGCTGGATCCATGATCTCATAGGTCGTCCGCTTTTTTAACACCGCATCCTGATGTATGCCGGACTCGTGGCTAAAAGCGTTCTTTCCCACGATGGCTTTATTCAACGGCACCACGAAATCGGTGAGCTTACTGACCAATTTGGAAGCATTCAATATTTCTTTCGTATTTATCGAAGTGTGTAAATTGCTGAACGCATCCTTCCTGGTTCTCAAAGCCATCACAACTTCTTCCAGAGATGCGTTGCCGGCCCGCTCGCCTATGCCGTTCACCGTGCAATGCACCTGGCGCGCTCCGGCTAACACCGCCGATACGGAGTTTGCGCTCGCCATGCCGAGATCATCATGGCAGTGAATGGAAATGACCGCCTTATTTATATTAGGAACGTTGTCCTTTATCTCCGAAATAAGGGAATATATCTCGGCAGGGTAACTATAGCCGACCGTATCCGTAATATTCACGGTGGAAGCTCCGTTCTTTATCACGTTCTCTATTACTCTAAAAAGAAAAGAGCGCTCGCTGCGGGTGGCGTCTTCCGGGGAGAACTCCACGTCCGGGCAGAGTCTTCGTGCGGCCCTCACCGCCTGCACTGCCAACTGCAGTATCTCGTCTTCTCTTTTGTGGAACTTATACTGCAGGTGTATCTTGGAGGTGGCGAGGAAAACGTGTATACGCGGTCTCCGAGCTTTCTTCAAAGCCTTGGCCGCGGCATCTATATCCGGTTTCAGGCAGCGCGCGAGGGCGCAAACGGACTTCTTTTTTACCGAAGACGCGATGCGAGCCACGGCCTGAAAATCATCCGGACTGGATACCGGAAAACCGGCTTCGATAACATCCACCCCCAGCCTTTCCAGTTGAAAAGCAACCTCAAGCTTTTCCTGGGAAGTCAGCGAACCTCCGGGGGCCTGTTCTCCGTCCCTTAACGTTGTATCGAAAATTATGACCTTTTCCATTTGTTTCATGTTATACGCAACAGCATACTGTTACGATCGCGAATTAAGTATCGTGTCCCCGAAGAATAGTAACCGTTATCCTGCCTTTTCTACGCCTTCTTCATCCAGGGCATCATCTCCCTGAGTTTACGGCCGACTTTTTCTATCTTATGGTTATCTCCGGCCTTAAGCAGCTTGTTGAATACCGGACGTCCTTTTTCGTTCTCTTTTATCCATTCCTGGGCAAATTTTCCGGTCTGTATTTCCTTGAGTATCTTTTTCATTTCCTGTCTGGTTTTTGCGGTAATCACCCTTTTACCCCTGGAAAGGTCGCCGTAGCAGGCGGTGTTGGAAACTCCGCGGCGCATGCCGGCTATGCCGCGCTCCTGGATCAGGTCGGTGATAAGCTTCAACTCGTGCAGCACCTCGAAATAGGCTATCTCCGGCTGGTATCCGGCGTCTACCAGCGTATCGAACCCGGCCATTATCAACTCGGAAACTCCGCCGCATAATACCGCCTGCTCGCCAAAAAGATCGGTTTCGGTCTCTTCCGCGAAAGTGGTCTTGATGACTCCGGCGGTTGTCGCCTTCAGGGCCTTAGCATAAGCCAGCGCCAGATCAAGCGCCTTTCCACTGGCGTTCTGATAAACCGCCACCAGAGAAGGAACGCCTTTCCCTTCTTCATACATCTTGCGCACCAAAGCGCCGGGACCTTTGGGAGCGACCATGAACACGTCCACGTTCTTGGGCGGCACGATCTGCTTGAAATGGATGTTGAACCCGTGCGAAAAACAAAGCGCCTTGCCGGCGGTAAGGTTCGGTTCTATCGCCTTACGGTAAACGACCGCCTGCACGTGGTCCTGTGTGAGGATCTGTATAATATCGCCGCGGCGCGCCGCTTCTTCTGCGCTTACCGGAGAGAACCCGTCCTTTTTTGCCTGTTCGTAGTTAAGCGTCCCGGGAAGCTCTGAAACCACCACTTTACAGCCTGAATCGCGCAGACACAACGACTGCCCACGCCCTTGTATACCGTAACCGAGGATAGCGACTGTCTTATCCTTCAAAAGGTTCAGATCCGCATCCTTATCGTAATATACCTTAGCCATCTTCCCTCCTTTATGCTGTTTTTGACTTTGGCGTGAGGTCTCCGGTCGCCATCGCGATCTTGCCCGCCCGCACCAGTTCTTTTATGTTGAAACGTTTTGCCTCTTCCAGCGTCTTCTTCAGTTTTTCCTGATCCCCGACTATCTCGACTATCGCCGTATTTCCCCGGCAATGAGTGACTCCCGCTCCCCATTTCTTCGCCAGCGACTCCAGCGCCGCCTTGTCTCCGGCGGTACAGGACACCTTGATCATCATCAACTCCCGGTCTATGTAATCCTTCTTGGTGAAATCGGTGACCGTGATAACGTCTATCAGTTTGTTCAACTGCTTCTTGACCTGTTCGAGTACCTTCTCGTCCCTGGTATCCACCACCATCGTAAGATACGATATGCTGGGGTCGAGGGTCTCGCTGACGGAAAGCGAAATAATGTTGTATCCGCGGGCGCTGAACAACCCGGCAATCCTCGCCAGCACTCCGAATTTGTTTTCCACCAGTATAGATATCGTGTGCCTCATAAAGACCTTCTTTCCTTAAGAACAGTTGAGAACTCGATAATCGAAATTTAACCGCAATCGAAATCCTATTCTCGATTCTCTATTTTCGATTGCTCTGTCCGCCTTCGGCGGATTAAGCCATCCCGCCGATCATCCGGTTGATCGCCTCCCCTGCCGGCACCATGGGGAAAACGTTCTCCTCCGGTTCAATGCGGAAATCTATCATCACCACGTTGTCTATTTCTATGGCCTTCTCTATCGCCGGTCTCACTTCCTCTTTCTTGGTGACGCGTATGCCCTCGGCTCCGTAGCTTTTTGCCAGCTTCACGAAGTCCGGATTTAAAAGCGCGGTATGCGAATAACGACGCTTGTAGAAAAGCTCCTGCCACTGCCTGACCATACCAAGATAGCCGTTGTTCAATATCGCGATTTTTACGTTGATCTTGTTGCTAACGCAGGTGGCGAGCTCTTGAATGTTCATCTGTATGGAGCCGTCCCCGGCTATGTCGAAAACTATCCTCTCCGGATAAGCGACTTTAACCCCCATCGCGGCCGGGAAACCGAACCCCATCGTGCCCAGGCCCCCGCTGGAGATAAAAGTCCGCGGATAATCGTATTTATACCACTGCGCCGCCCACATCTGATTCTGCCCAACCTCCGTGGAGATAAGCGCCTTACCCTTGCTGGCCGCGTCTATCTGCTCTATCACATACTGAGGCTTGATCCTGCCGCTTTCTTTATAGACCATTGGATACTTTTTCTTCCAGCCGTCCAAGGTTTTTAGCCATTCTCCGGTATCGGGACAAGATTTTAGCTCCTCCAGGAGCTGGCCCAGAACGTTCCTGGCGTCTCCCACCATCGGTATGTCCACCTTAACGTTTTTGCTTATGGAAGCCGGATCGATGTCTATATGTATTATCTTGGCCGAAGGTGCGAAAACGTCTATCCTGCCGGTGACCCTGTCGTCGAAACGCGCGCCCACTGCTATGATCAAATCGGACTCCATAATCGCGTGGTTTGCGTAAGCGGTGCCGTGCATACCGAGCATACCGAGGGAAAGCTTGTGCGTGGCCGGGAAACCCCCGATACCCATAAGGGTCCAGGTAACCGGCGCGTTTATCTTTTCCGCCAATTCCCGCAATTCATTGTGTGCCCCGGAAGTGATTACACCTCCTCCCGCGTAGATCAACGGCCTACGCGCGGAAGAGATCATCTTCGCGGCTTTTTTGACCTGCCCTGGGTGCCCGAAAAGCGTGGGGCGGTAACTGCGGATACAAACCTGTTCGGGCCAGACGAACTCGCACTCCTGCTGCTGCACGTCAACCGGGATATCCACAAGCACCGGCCCCGGTCTGCCTGTGGAAGCGATCCAGAAAGCCTCCCGGATAATCAATGCCAGGTCTTTAACATCCTTCACGAGATAATTATGCTTGGTGATGGAACGTGTTATGCCGGTAACGTCCGCCTCCTGAAAAGCGTCGTTGCCGATCAGCGAAGTCTTCACCTGGCCGGTAATGGCGACCACGGGTATGGAATCCATATAAGCCGTGGCCAGCCCGGTGGTCAGGTTGGTCGCCCCCGGCCCAGAAGTGGCCAGGCAGACGCCGGGCCTTCCTGTAGCGCGTGCGTAACCGTCTGCCGCGTGCGCCGCCGCTTGTTCATGCCTGGTGAGCACGAATTTGAGACCGGCGTCGTAAAGGCTGTCGAATATCGGCAGAACGGAGCCGCCCGGATAACCGAAGATAACTCCGATATTCTCCCTTTTTAAACATTCAATCAGTATGTCCGCGCCCTTCATTTTCATTGTAAAGCGTCCTTCTTCCTTCGTGCTTCGCCCTTCAGTCTATCGGCTATGGACTTTCTTCACTTTACCGCACACCTTATCGGCGGAAAGAACCGCGCCGCGGTCGGCAGAAAGAACCATAGCGGAATATCTAGCAAGGTAACCTTTGGTTATCTTTGGAGGAACGGATTTCCAGCCGCGGAACCTTTTTGCGATCTCCGTCTTCGTCAACTTGACTTCCAGTTTCCTGGCCGGGATATCTATCTTTATTATATCATTCTCGCGGATAACGGCAATAGGCCCGCCGCTGGAAGCTTCAGGAGAAACATGCCCTATGCAGGGGCCTTTTGTCCCGCCGGAGAACCTTCCGTCGGTGATCAAAGCTACCGAATCCGCCAGTCCCATTCCGACTATGGCGGCCGTGGGCGCCAGCATTTCGCGCATACCGGGGCCGCCAGCCGGCCCTTCGTATCTGATAACGATCACTTCTCCACCCTTGATCTTCCCGCCGAGGATGGCCTTCATCGCTTCCTCTTCCCTCTCGAAGACCCTGGCCCTACCCTCGAAACGCATCATCTTCGGGCCGACCGCGGCCTGTTTTACCACCGCTCCGTCCGGGGCGAGATTCCCGTAAAGAACCGCGATCCCACCTTCCTTATGATATGCCTTATCGAAAGGCCTGATGACTTCCTCATCGAGTATAGTGGCGCGGGAGGCTATACTATGGACCTTCTCACCGCTGACCGTGATAGTATTGTACAGTTTATCCCGGAGACGGCGCATTACCGCCGGTATCCCCCCGGCAAACTCCAGGTCTTCCATATAATGCGTGCCGGCCGGTTCGATATTCGTGATGTGCGAAGTGCTCCTGCTGATACGGTCGAAAGACCGCAGATCCAGATTTATTCCGGCTTCCTGCGCGATCGCCATCAAATGGAGTACGGTATTGGTGGAACCTCCGAGAGACATATCCACCATTATGGCGTTCTCCAGGGATTCCCGGGTAATGATATCGCGGGGACGGATGTTCTTGCGCACGAGATCCACCACACGCTCACCGCTGGCCTGAGCGATGCGTCGCTTCTTGGCGGAGACTGCCAGTGCCGTCGCGCAACCCGGCATGGATATACCCATCGTCTCCAGCAAGCAAGCCATGGTATTGGCGGTGTATAACCCCTGGCAGGAACCGGCGCCGGGGCAAGCTTCCATTTCCAGGCACTCCAGCTCCGAAGGAGTAATCTCGCCCTTCTTGGCGCGGGCAAGCGCCTCGAAAGTATCGTGCACAAACGCTAGCTTGCGCGTCCCCAGCCTGCCGCTTAACATCGGCCCGGCGGTCACTACCACCGTGGGAATATTCAGCCTGACGGCAGCCATTAGCATGCCCGGAGTGATCTTATCGCAATTGGTCAAGCAGATCAGGCCGTCCAGCTGGTGCGCGTTGCAGACGGTTTCCACACTGTCGGCAACGAGCTCCCTGGACGCCAGAGGATAACACATCCCTAAATGTCCCATCGCGATCCCGTCGCAAATACCGGGTATGCCGAAGAAAAAAGGCACGCCGCCGCCATAACAAATACCTCTTTCGATATATCGCTCGAGGTCGCGCATACCGGAATGACCGGGGATGAGATCGGTAAAAGCAGTCGCTACCCCTATAAAAGGCCTGTCAAGATCTTTCCGGCTCAATCCCGTGCCGTGCAGCAAAGCGCGATGAGGTACTCTTTCCAAACCCTTCTTGATCATATCCGAACGCATATCGATCCCTCCTTAAATAAGCGGATAACTTACGGAACGCAGTGAATGAAAGTTATAGCCCGATGTTTCATGGCGTCCGCTAATTTAATCCTGCGAAGCATATAAAACTTATCGCAGAAATTCATATATTTTGCGCAGCAGGATTATATCCAATTTCTACAGGCAGAACAATCGAGCAATAGGAATCTGACCGCAATCGCAACTCTCTATTTTTTATTGCCGATTGCTCCGTACGCTGTCATATTTGATGACAACGTACTAATCCGCGCCTTCCCCGTCGTGCACTACCGCCTCGCGCTCCGTTCTCTTGCGCGAGATGACCCTTTTTAAGGTAATATATTTGTTGACCAGTTCCCTGTTGTTGACGTTGTTCAACTGCTTGAACAGAAATTCGAACTTGGCCTCGATCTCCGCGGCGATCGCGTCCTTTATTTCCTTAGGCAGGGCCATTATCTCTTTCTTAAAAGGGCCCAGCGCCTTTTTGCGGGCTTTATAGAAAAACTGCTCCTCGGTCTCGCCTTCCTTGCGCTCCGAAGCGGCGTTAACTTTCAGCCATTCGTATATCTTCGTTTTCAATTCGGCGGGGAAATGCCTGCTGTCCAGTATCATATTCTGAAATTCGGTGGCAAGATGCACTTCCGCGGTCTCCGCGGCCGGGAAATTATGGAAGGCCTCGGCCGGCAAAGTGGACGCACCATGCTGGACCGCCCCCGCCAAGCCGAACTCTTCCCTGGCCAGCTTAGAAAGGGTCTTCAATGTATCGAAATCCAGCTTGACCTGGGCTATACTGCCGTCGGGTAAGACAACGCCTCCGTGCGAAGTCCCGGTCTGGACGCTGATCTTGCTGATCCCTTTGCGCCCCTTGCGCAGCCTCTCGCGGAACCCCTGCATGAACGCGCGCAGATCCTCGGGAGTAGAATTCTTGGCGCCGACCTCTCCGATCTCGCCGCCGACTGAAACCTCGATGCCTCGCGGCTGCACCTGCCTGATGTACTGGGTGAGACGCGCGCAAACGTCGTAATTATTGAACTGCTGTTTACGCACTTCCGGCTTGGAAAGATCTACAAGCGTGGAAGAGTCGATATCTATGTTATAGAAGCCGGCCTCCACGGCTTCGGCTATAAGCGCCTTTAGGCTCCCCATTTCTTTCTCCGCGTCCTCTTTGAATTTCTTGGCGTTGACCTGAAAATGGTCTCCCTGCACAAAAACCGGTCCTTTATACCCTTCTTTGATCGCCGCCGCCAGGATCACCGCCGAGTATTCAACCGGGGGCTGCGCCGTGTATCCCATCTCCGACTTGGCGATCTCGAAAATGAAAGCCCCGGAATTATTCCTTATTGCCGTCCTGAACATCGCCCTGGCCAGGTCATAGGTCATACTGCGCAGGTTCACGGCCGGGACGGTGAACCCGGAAAACTCGCCTTTGCCGCGGGCTTCGTAAAGCCCCTCTATACTGGAAAGATAAACGCCTTTTTTATAAGCCAGGGCCCTGATCTTTTCCGCCAACGCCTTCTTCGCCGCCGCGTCCTCGCTGTTGACCAGTTCCATTACGATCTTGTCGATATCCTGCGGTTTTCTGCCCATTTCCAATTCTCCTTCCCTTGCTATCACCCGGTACTTTATAAGAACGCGGGCTATAGTCCGTGTTCATCAAGTTTATGAATAATGTTGTCTTTCAAGTCAAAAGCTTCAACAGGCGATAGAGCCCGGCGGTCTTGAATTCCTTCTTGCTCACCGCTGTTTCCAGGTCAACCTCGTTCAGATTATCCGAGGTCACTCCGACTGCCTTGCCGGCGTGGCCCTGCACCAGTAGATTCACTGCTTCAGAGCCCAGCCTGCTGGCCAATATGCGGTCCCTGGCTGAGGGTGATCCCCCGCGCTGCACGTGTCCGAGCACCACTACGCGAGTCTCAAGATCCGTCATCGCTGTTATGCGGCCGGCGATATCGCCGGCACTGCCGACGCCTTCCGCGACAATGATTATCCAGCTGATCTTGCCGCGGATGTTCCCTTCCACGATCTCGTGGCACATAGAGTGAAAATCGAACTGTCCCTCCGGAATCAAAGCCTCCTCCGCGCCGCTGCCCAGCGCCACCTGAAGACAGATATAACCGGAGTCCCTGCCCATTACCTCCACAACAAAAATACGCTCCATACTGGTGGCCGTATCGCGGATCTTATCGATCGCCTCCATGGCAGTGTTGACCGCGCTGTCGGCGCCGATGGTCTCGTCGGTACCGTTTATGTCGTTATCTATGGTGCACGGTACGCCGATACACGGCACGCCCCATTTACGCGCCAAAGCCATACCGCCGTGATAGGTGCCGTTGCCTCCCAAGATGACCAGACCGTCTATTTCATATTTCTTAAGCGTCTCCACGGCGCGTTTCTGCCCGTCTTCCGAAAAGAATTCCGGGCAGCGCGCGGTCTTCAAGATCGTACCGCCCCTGTTTATGATGTTTGAAACCGACCGGCGGTCCAACGGTTTCAATTCTTCGTTGATCAAACCGCTGTAGCCGCGGAATATACCGTAAACCTCCAGTTTGTGCGCCGACGCCGACCTGACCACGCTGCGTATAGCCGCGTTCATCCCGGGCGCGTCGCCTCCTGAAGTCAATACGCCGATCCTTTTCAAGTGCCCATCTCCCAGCTGGCGAGATATTTCTTTTGTTCGGTGGTAAGCGTATCGATCTTTATCCCCATACTCTTGAGTTTCAGGACGGCGATACCGCTGTCTATTTCATACGGCACTCTATAGACCTGGTGCTGCAGCTTGCCGTGGTTTACGGCGATGTATTCGAGCGAAAGCGCCTGGTTGGCGAAAGACATATCCATCACGTGCGCAGGGTGGCCTTCCGCGGCGGCGAGATTAATCAAACGCCCCTCCCCAAGGATATACACCCTTCTACCGCTCTTCAACGTGTATTCTTCCACCGAGTCCCTGATCACCCTCGGCTTGCCGGATATCCCACGCAGGCCGGCGATGTCTATCTCGACGTTAAAATGGCCGGAATTGGCCACGATGGCCCCGTCTTTCATCAGCTTGAAATGCTCTTTCCTAATCACATTGATGTCGCCGGTTACCGTAACGAAAATGTCACCTTTGACTGCGGCGTCTTTTATCGGCATTACTTCATATCCGTCCATCACCGCTTCCAGCGCCTTTAAAGGATCGACCTCGCAGACTACCACTTTGGCCGCCATCCCCTTGGCGCGCATCGCCACGCCTCTGCCGCACCAGCCGTATCCGCAGACCACGAGGGTCGCGCCTGCCAGCAGTTTATTGGTGGCCCTGATGATACCATCTAAAGTGGACTGCCCCGTTCCATAACGGTTATCGAAGAGGTGTTTAGTGTCGGCGTCGTTCACCGCAATTATGGGATAACGCAGCTTATTCTGGTTGGCCAACGCCCTCAGCCTAATGACTCCGGTAGTAGTCTCCTCCGTGCCGCCCACAACCGGTTTCTTCATATAACGTCCCGGATTCTGGTGGATGGTAGAGACCAGGTCCGCTCCGTCGTCCATGGTGACGTCCGGCTGCGCTGCAAGCACGGCTTCTATGTGCCTGTAATAAGTTTTCGTATCCTCGCCCTTAACGGAAAAGACCGGTATCCCGAGGTGCTTCACCAGGGAAGCGGCGACATCGTCCTGCGTGGAAAGCGGATTCGAGGCGCACAGGGAAACCTGCGCTCCTCCGGCCTTCACCACCTCCATCAATACCGCGGTCTCGGTGGTAACATGCAGACAACAGGCGACCTTCAGGCCCTTCAAAGGCCTCTCTCTGGAAAAACGCTCCGCGATCAACCCGAGAACAGGCATATTGTTGCGCGCCCATTCAATACGCAAAGCACCCCTGGAAGACAATTTTATATCTTTGACATCATAATTCATTCTGATCGGCTCCCTGATGGTTGCGGTCCAAACGCGGTTAAATTTTCTTGCCGGCGGCTTTTTTGAGCACCGGAGCTTTGTCGGTACTTTCCCAGCTGAACTCCGGTTCCGTTCTTCCGAAATGCCCGTAGCAGGCTGTCTTGATGTATATCGGCCTCAACAGATCGAGACTCTTTATCATCCCTTTCGGCATCAATTCGAAGTTCTCCCAGATCAATTTCACGAATTCCTGCTCCGAAAGCTTTCCGGTGCCGAAACAATCCACCATTACCGCCAGCGGTTCAGCCTTGCCGATAACGTAAGCCAGATGCACCTGGCATTTGTCCGCCAGGCCGGCGGCGACTATGTTCTTGGCGATGTAGCGGCACATATAAGCCGCCGAACGATCAACCTTGGTCGGATCCTTGCCGGAGAAAGCCCCGCCGCCGGGAGAAACCACGCCGCCGTAAGTGTCCACGACGATCTTCCTTCCGGTCATGCCTGTATCCGACTGCGGCCCTCCGACCACGAATTTCCCGGTCTCATTGACATAGAACTTGGTGTCTTTATCTATGAAATCCTTGACCACCGGCCTGCCTATAACCTCTATTATTTCCTCTTTGGCCTTCTTGGTAATAAACTCTCCACTTGTATCCAGGATATCCTCGGTATGCTGGCATGCCAGGACCACCGAATCCAGCCTTTTCGGATGCCCGTCGTGATATTCAACCGTAACCTGCGATTTACCGTCCGGGCCGAGATATTTCAGCGTCCCGTCCTTGCGCACCTTTGCCATGCGCGCCACCAGCTTATGCGAAAGCATAAGCGATAAAGGCATCAATTCCTCCGTCTCGCGGCAGGCGTAACCGGTCATGAATCCCTGGTCACCGGCGCCGCCCCTGTCGACCCCCTGGGCGATGTCCGGCGACTGGGTATGTATGGTATTGATGACCGCGCAAGTCTGATAGTCGAAGCCGTACTTCGGATGTGTATAACCTATATTCTTAAGCACGGTTCGGGTAAGATTGTGGACATCCACGTAGCTTGTCGTGGTGATCTCCCCGCCGACTATCAAAAGCCCCATGGTAACGTATGTTTCGCAGGCGACCCTTCCGTAAGGATCGTGCTTCAACACATCGTCAAGCACGGCGTCCGATATCTGGTCGCAGACTTTATCCGGGTGCCCTTCGGCTACCGATTCCGAGGTAAAATAATGCTTGCGCGGATTCATCCCTTTTCCCCTTTCGATTACTTTAACGTTATATGTATATTTACCCGGTCACGCTCACTTCCCGGCGGCGCGGAAATACGCATCAGCTTCCCTGTAAGAATCATGATGCCCTATATCATACCAGCGGCCGCCGAAAACAAAACAAAAAACATCCTCTTTTCTTCTCAACCACTCTATGAAGAAACCTACGGCGTCTTTTTTATTGCCCTCTTTAAGATACTCATCCACCAGGCCCAGCTTGAAGCCGGGAAGGTAATAAAGGCACATCCCGACCAGCGCCGAGGCAGGATGTGCCGGTTTTTCTTGAAAATCTACCACCCTGCCCGAATCCAGGCTGACAACGCCGTATTTCCCGGCTTTTCTACTGTCTTTGATATCGTAGGCCCCGATGACGACGGCCGGAGATTTACTGAAAGAGAAAACGGCGAATTCCTCGAGTCCGGAGTCGAAAAGATTATCCCCCCCGATCACAAGCAGGTCTTCCGTGATACCCTTGCTGCCGATCACAAAATGCAGATCGCCTATGGCCCCCCTGCGCAATTCCGGGGTGGAGGTCAAATCGTCCACCACCGTTACCCGAAGGCCTCCGCTACGCCTCTTAGCCCATCTCTCGAACAAAGAAGCGAATTTGCTGTTGGTGACCACAATGATCTCGTCCACGCCGCGTAGCGCCTCGATCTTGGCGGCGATATGATCTATGATCGGCTTGCCGGCAACGGGAAGCAGCGGTTTGGGATAATTCCTGGTCAACGGATACAGCCGCGTGGCGTAACCGGCGGCTAATATAAGCGCTTTCATTTTCTCCTGGCTATCCGGTTATTTCCCGCAACTTCTTTTGGCCGAATTCCTCCACTTCCCTGCCGGTGGAAAGGCTGAGAACTCTCCTGGCGAATTCCTTCGCTTCATCGAGGTTCAAAGAACGTATTATGTATTTTACCTCGGGGATGCCCAAAGAAGGCATACTGAATTCATCCAGCCCTAACCCCAACAATAAAGGAACGAACGCGGGATCGCCGGCCATTTCCCCGCACATGCCGACTTTTATGCCGCGCTCATGGGCGGCGCTGATGACGCTCTGTATCATACGCAGCACCGCCGGGTGGCTGGGTTCATAAAGATAGGCGACCTTCTCGTTCGTGCGGTCCACCGCCAGGGAATACTGGATCAGATCGTTCGTTCCTATGCTGAAGAAGTCGGCTTCTCTGGAAAGCAGGTCGGCGGTGATCGCCGCGGACGGCACCTCGATCATAACACCCACTTCTATATTATCGCTGAACGGCGCGCCTTCGCTCTTAAGTTCGTCCCTGGCTTCCTGCAAAATCCTGTTAGCCTGCCTAAGTTCTTCTATGCCGGAGATCATCGGATACATCAACCGAAGACTGCCGTGCACCGAGGCCCGCAGTATGGCGCGCAATTGGACCTTGAATATGTCCGTCCTGGCGAGACAGAAGCGTATAGCCCTCCAGCCCAGGAAAGGCTGCATTTCGCGCGGGATCGCGAACTGCGAAAGGAATTTGTCGCCTCCCAGATCGATAGTGCGGATCGTCACCGGATAAGGCTTCATCTCCTCGGCCACATATTTATATGCCTGGTAATGTTCCTCCTCGGAAGGCAGGTCTTTCCTGTTCATATAAAAAAACTCGGTCCTGTAAAGCCCTATGCCCTTTGCCCCGTGGGCCTTCACCGCGGGGATCTCTTCCGGGAGCTCTATATTGGCGTGTATCTCGACGCACTTGCCGTCCTGCGTGACCGCATCGAGATCCTTGACGGACAGAAATTTCTCTCCGATCCCCTGCAGTTTACGGAACTCTTCCTGATACTCGGCGAGAGTGTCCTGGTCCGGTTCGAGGATGACGATACCGGTGCTTCCGTCTACGATAAGCATATCGCCGTTCTTTATCTTTGACGTCGCCGTTTCTGTCCCGACGACCGCCGGGATCTCCAGCGATTTTGCCATGATGGCGGTATGCGACGTCTTCCCGCCGATGTCCGTCACGAACGCGCTGACGTTTTGCTTGTGCATGGCGGCGGTGTCCGAAGGGGAAAGGTCGTGCGCCACCACTATGACCTTTTCCGTAAGCCCTTCCAGCCATTTGCCCTTCTTGCCGAGCAAGTTGCGCATTACGCGCTTGCTGACGTCGTTTATATCGGAAATGCGCTCCTTTATGTATTCGTCTTCTATGCGGGAGAAAACCTCGACGTATTTCTTCATCACCTCGAAAAAGATGAAGGCGACGTTGAAACGTTCTTTTTTCAGGCGGGAGATCACCTCTTCAATGAGCATACGGTCTTCGAGCACCAGCAGGTGCGCGTCGAATATCTGCGCCTGCTCCTGTCCCATGTCGACGGCGATCCGCTTCTGCAGCTCTATGATTTCCTTGCGGGTCTTGATCAGGGCCTCTTCGAAGAGCTGTATCTCATAGGGGATATCCTGCTGGGATATCTCCTTTTTTGGAATATCGAACTCTTCCTTGCCTATCCTGTAGGCCTTGCCCACCACAATCCCGGGAGCTGCGGCTATTCCTTGAAGCTTTATCATCTCGCTATTCCTCGGTGTTTACTATCTTTTCCAGCTCGTTTAAAGCGTTCTCCGCGTCGTCGCCGTCAACCTCGATAATGATCTGCGTGCCGTTCTCAGCGCCCAGCATCAGGATGCCCATTATGGATTTACCGTTAACGGTCTCTTGGTCCCTGCGTACCGTCACGTGAGAATTGAACTTGTTGGCTACCTGAACGAACAAAGCCGCGGGGCGAGCATGCAGCCCCTGTTTGTTCTTTACGGTAAGTTTTTTCTTTAAGTGTGCCATGTTTATCATCCCCGCAGCCGCTTATTCCTCAATCGTATCTATGATAAGCCTGGCCAGCCTCGAAGTGTCGTGCCGAATCAAACTTTCCGCCAGCGCTATTTCGTCTTCTATCACCCTGTATCCCATCTTGTGCACATTCGCTCTGTCGTTTATGACCGGAAAGGCGTTCATCTGGGTATATCTCCTCAATATCTGAGCCGGGATATCTCCGGTGTTGACTACGCAGTAATTAAGGATACCCGGGTGGCTGTGCCTCACGAGAGTTTTGACGTGGTCCGAGAGCCTGTAATTATCGGTCTCTCCGGGCTGTGTCATCACGTTGCAAACGTATATCTTGACGGCTTCCGAAGCCACGATCGCGGAGGTGATCTCTTTTATCAGGAGATTCGGTATGATACTGGTATATAAAGAACCCGGCCCAAGGATTATCAACTGGGCTTCTTCTATTGCCCGCAGGGCTTCCGGAGTTGCCTGGGGATTATCCGGCCTGAGCCTGACTTCCTTGATAGGCATACGGACCTTAGGTATCTTATCTTCCCCCACCGTGATGGAACCGTCCTGGTATTCGGCGGCCAGCACCACATTGGTCAAAGTCGAAGGGATGACTTGCCCGCGCAAGGCCAGGACCTTGCTGGTTTCCTTTATGGCCTTCTCGAAGTCCCCCGTGACCCTGGTCATCGCCGTGATGAACAGATTGCCGAAACTGTGCCCTGACAATTCCGAGGATTTGTCGAAACGAAACTGAAAGAGGTCCCGCATCAGCGTAGGCGCGTCCGCCAGCGCAACCAGACAGTTCCTTATGTCTCCCGGAGGCAGGATGTCGAACTGCTGCCTTAACCTGCCGGAAGACCCGCCGTCATCGGCCACGGTAACTATCGCAGTGATGTTAGAGCTGTATTCCTTTAGCCCGCTCAACAGCACGGAAAGGCCGGTCCCTCCGCCGACCGCCACGATCTTCGGCCCACGGGAGAGCTGCTTGCGCTGGTAAAGCAGGTCAACAAGCTCCGTATCCCTGGAAGACGGAACAAACACGCTTACCAAAGAACGGACCAGGCGTTTTACGCTGAGGATGAGGATTACGATGCCGCAGAACACGGTGACCGCGTCGAACACCCTTATCAGCCAGTATTCGGCGCTGCGAAAACGCAGAGCGCCGGCCATAAGCAGGCAGACCGCAAAACTGGCCAGCCCTATCCACCGCTTTATCCCCATTCCGGGGTAGAACCATTTCAAGAAAGCCCCGGCCTTGGGATTGAGGTAACTCACTTCAAATCTTTTTTTCATCCTCTTGGCTGATTATGCGGATAATCGCTTTATCGTCGGCGCAAGAACGCAGGCTGTCTCTAAAATATTTGTCTTTCAGCAGGCGGGAAATTCTTGCCAGGGCCTTCAGGTGCGGCCCGGCAGAATCCTGCGGAGCAAGCAGCAGGAAAAATATGAATGCAGGTTCCCCGTCGAGAGAATCAAAATCTATACCCTTGCGCGATAAAGCGAAAGCCGCGACTAACTTTTCGACGCAGTCGCATTTCGCGTGAGGGATAGCCACTCCCTGTCCGATGGCGGTGGAGCCGAGCGCTTCCCTGGCCATAAGCGCTTCGCAGAGCTTGGCACGATGGCGCTTGTCAACTTCTCCGGCGTCAACCAGGGCGCCCACCATCTCCTTTATTACATCTTCCTTCTTGACGGATTTTATGTCGGTAAGTATGGCTTTTTGAGACAGAAACTCGAGTATTTTCATTCTTCCTTCTCCTTTAGGATTCAACCTTGGACCTCCGGCATAGGATGCCGCGATCAAGATTATATACTGAAAACCGGAAAACAGCGCCGCTTATGCGCGCCGGCGGATGAAATGGAGCGGGAGACGGGATTTGAACCCGCGACATCAACCTTGGCAAGGTTGCGCTCTAGCCAGCTGAGCTACTCCCGCAAAACATCTGCAGTGCCGCATCATACGGGCCGCTTTATTTTAAGATTTTCAATCTGAAGCACCGCGAAGAGCGCGGTTTCAGCGCCGTCGAAGTATCATAAACCCGTCATCGAATAAAATCAATACCGTTTTTACGGTGGCACACTGTTCCGCCCTTGAAAAAAATGGGCGGAAGAGGATTTGAACCTCCAAGGGTTGCCCCAGCAGCTCCTAAGGCTGCCGCGTCTGCCAATTTCGCCATCCGCCCGTAGTGCGCGGTTCTTTAAACAGCGCGCAGAGCAATCGAGAGCCGAAAATCGTGATTTAATGCGATAGAAACCTCCGGGCGCGGCCTGATTCAGCTTTCCGGCTATCAGAAACCTGTGCAGCAATACTTATATAGCCTCTGCGCGAACCCTGTTCGAAAGACACGCCCCCGGCACGCCGGCCGGCAGTTACGGTATAACCGCGCGTATTGTTTACGTCTTGGGATAAAGCAAGGTGTTAAAGGAACTTTTCGCGTCCGGCCGTTCCTTAACCACGCGTTCCCTGCTTAAGGACCTACACAATAATGGTGAGCCACCCGCGACTCGAACGCGGCACACCCACCTTAAAAGGGTGGTGCTCTACCGGATGAGCTAGTGGCCCGGAAAACTTATTACAGTATACTTCACTCTTTCATCCCCTAAATGGGGAGGATTTAGGAGGGGGGGGATAATAACCATAGTCGTAGCCAATAGATGATATTACTACCCGGCATTCGGTAATTCTACGTTTCGCTCAAGATTCCAATACTTCTTTTTCCTTAGACTTAAGCAATTCGTCTATCTTGGCGATATACTTATCCACGACTTTCTGTAATTCTTCCGCCGCCCTGAATTTGTCGTCCTCGCTGATCAACTTGTCTTTTTCGCTTTTTTCAAGGGCTTCTTTGGCGTCGCGCCTAACCGTGCGCAGCGAAACCCGCCCTTCCTCCGCCATCTTATGCACCACCTTGGCGAGTTCCTGCCTCCGTTCCTTGGAAAGCTGCGGAATAGAAAGCCTGACCACCTTGCCGTCGTTGCAGGGCTGGATACCGAGACTGGATTTCGCGATGGCTTTCTCTATCTCCGTTATCGCCGAAATGTCCCAAGGCTGAATCATTATCATATGCGGATCAGGAACGGTTATGGACGCCAACTGCTTCATCAAGGTAGGCGTGCCGTAATAATCCACGTGCAGGCCTTCCACCATACCCGGGCTCGCCCTGCCGGTCCTGATTTCGGAGAATTCCCTTGTTACCGACTCCAGCGCCTTCTTTAACTTATCTTCAGCCCCGTGTAATATTTCTTTAGTAGTCATCGCACCCCCCGTTCGCGCCCCGGACCTGTTCAGCTTACTATCGTGCCGAGTCTTTCTCCCAAAACTACCTTCCTGATATTACCCTCTTTGTTCATATTAAAAACCACGATGGGAAGCTTATTATCCATACAAAGGCTTACCGCGGTATTATCCATCACCTTAAGCCCTTTTTTCAGGACATCGAGGTATTTAAGGCTCCCGAATTTCTTGGCCCCCCGGGTCTTCAGCGGATCGGCGGAATAGACGCCGTCAACCTTCGTCGCCTTCAATATGGCTTCGGCGTGTATTTCCATTGCCCTTAAAGCCGCGGCGGTATCCGTGGTAAAATAGGGATTGCCGGTCCCAGCCACGAAGATCACGATCCTGTTCTTCTCCAAATGTCTGATAGCGCGCCGCCTTATGTAAGGCTCGGCCACCCTCTGTATCTCCATCGCCGTCATCACCCTGGTCGGGACACCGGATATTTCAAGCGCGTTCTGAAGCGCCAGGCCGTTGATAACCGTAGCCAGCATTCCCATGTAATCGGCAACGGCGCGGTCCATATTAAGGCCGCGCGAATGAGAATTCTCCCGCCCGCGGAAAATATTGCCTCCCCCCAGCACCACGGCGACCTGAACCCCCATGTCCCGTAATTCCTTGAGCTGGCCGGCCAGAGAAACCAGGACCCTGCTGTCTATTCCATGACTGCCGCCGCCCTGCAGAGCCTCTCCGCTGAGCTTCAGCACTATCCGTTTATAAACGGCCTGGGGTATTTTCATGCTCCGATCTTATATCTGGCGAACCTGCGTATCATTATGTTCTCGCGAAACTTGGCCAGCAAAGCCGCCATATAGTCGTTTATCGTCATACCCGGATCTTTGATGAACGGCTGCTCGAGAAGGCAGTGGTTTTTGTAATAAGCCGCCTTGTCGTGCTCCTGGGAAATAATCTCTTCGGGGACGTCTTCTTTCTTTATATAAGAAGGGTTGCACGCCGCTATCTGCATCGCCAGGTCTTTGGTGAATTGGCAAAACTCGGCGTTGCGGGCCACGAAATCGGTCTCGCACACCACTTCCAGCAGCACCCCGATCTTGTTGCCGTTATGAATATACGCTTCCACCCTGCCTTCCTTGGCCGCCCGGTCCTGTTTATTGGAAGCTATCTCCAGCCCCCTTTTACGCAATAGGGTCACCGCCTTGTTCAGGTCGCCTTCCGCTTCCTCAAGGGCCTTCTTACAGTCAGCCACGCTGGCAAAAGTCATATTTCTCAAATCTTTCAACTGTTCTAACGATATCTTCATTGGAATTACGCCTTTCTTTCATTCTTATCTTCTACCGGCTTGATGCGGGATTTCTTTGCCGCTTTAGCTTCCGCGCTCTCCGGGGTCGTGCTCTCAATCAGATCCTCGATCTCCTTAATCTTGACTTCTTCTTCCGGTTTCACCGCCGGTTCATCAAGGGCCCCCTGCTGGGCAACGTTCTTCAGAGCCTCCTGATCGGAAAGATAAGAAAGGAACTTCTGCCTGCCTTCCACTATGGCTTCCGCCAGCATACTCACGATCACCTTGATGGACTTGGTGGCGTCGTCGTTACCGGGTACCGGATAAGCGATGTGCGTCGGATCCGAATTGGTATCCACCAGGGCGATTATCGGGATACCGAGCTTCAATGCCTCCAGGACGGCCGTATCTTCCTTGTTCGTGTCTATGACGACTACGGCGGCCGGCATCTTCTCCATATTCACGATCCCGGAGAAGTTCTTTTTCAGTTTCAGGCACTCTTTCTCCAGCCGGGAGACCTCTTTCTTGGTCAGCTTCTCGAACGTCCCGTCCGTGCGCATCTTATCGATTTCCTTGAGGCGCTTGATGCTCTTTTTAACCGTGGCAAAATTGGTAAGCATACCGCCCGGCCATCTTTCCGTAACGTAATACATCCCGCAGCGCACCGCATCCTGAAACACGACTTCCTGGGCCTGTTTCTTTGTCCCGACGAACAAAATCATCTCCCCTTTAGCCGCAGACTCCATAAGGAATTCCCTGGCTCTGTCAAGGCATTCGCTGGTTTTTTCCAGGTCTATAATGTAGATCCCGCTGCGCTGTCCAAAGATGAATTTCTTCATCTTGGGGTTCCAGCGGGATGTCTTATGACCGAAATGCACCCCTGCTTCAAGTAACTGCTTTATGGTTTCCGTAGACAACTTTACTCCTCCTTGCTCGCCGCCTTCACCTGCCCGGGGGCAGCCCGCGTTTCAGCTTACGGGATGTAGGAAAGGCTTTGTTAGGATTTTATCCCCACATTGTCTTTGCTTCAATCCGCCGCGCCGGCCTTCAAGCCGCCGCGGATTTTCTGTTTTTTGACGGGATAAGCGTGTTTTTCCCGCCTGATTCCCAAATTAAACTGTTATTTTAACACAAAAATCCTTTTATGCAATAAAAAGTTTTTTTTAATTCCGGGGACACAATACTTAATTGAGTAGCGTAACCGACATTTACAATAAATGAAATCCCCAGGGCTGAACAAATTGGTCGAATCAATCTGTAAAAGCCGGGGATTTCTGGGTGAGGGGATTAAACCCCACAACCCGATACCCAAAAAGCATCTTTTATTATCACTCCGCCAATTCCTGCATTCGGCAGAGCCTATTGTACAGACCTCCGCTTTTTATCAATTCTTCGTGCGTGCCGATCTCAACGATCCTGCCGTTCTCAAGCGCGATTATCCGGTCTGCGTGGCGCACCGTGGAAAGCCTGTGCGCGATAAGCAAGACCGTACGGCCGCTTATCAGACGGTCTATCGCCTGCTGGACCAGTCTCTCCGATTCGGCGTCCAATTGGGAAGTAGCTTCATCCAGGATCAGTATAGGCGGATTCTTAAGCAGGGCCCTAGCGATCGCCAGCCTCTGCCTTTCTCCGCCGGAAATCATCATACCGCGGTCGCCGATCACGGTATCGTAGCCCTTGGGAAAACGCATGATGAAATCATGCGCGCAGGCCTGTGTGGCCGCCGCGATGACCTGTTCAAAAGATGCTTCGGGTTGGCCGTAGGATATATTAGCTTTAATGGTATCGTTGAAAAGTATCGTCTCCTGGCTTACTATCCCTATGTTGCTCCGCAAAGAAACGATGCTGAAGTCCCTGATGTCCCTGCCGTTTATCAATATAGAACCCTGCTGCGGGTCATAAAAACGCGGCAGCAGGTCCAGCAAAGTGGTTTTGCCTGCCCCGCTGGGGCCTACAACGGCCACGACCTCACCTTTGGAGACCTTGAAACTAACGTTGTTTATGACCTTTTTCTTGTCGTAGGCGAAATGCACGCCGTTGAATTCTATTTCTTTTTCCAGCCCTCGCATCTCAACGGCTCTCGGTTTTTCCGCGACGGAAGGGACGGAGTCCAGCACTTCGTATATACGGATGCCGGCGGCGACCGCCTGCTGATTGAGGGAATTCACGGCGCTGAGCTTCTTGAACGGCCTAATCAAAGAGAGTAAAGAAGCCAGAAAAAGCCCCAGGATGCCGAAAGAGAGCTTGCCGGCTATCACCTCCCTGCCTCCCCAGTAAAATACGAACACCCCGGCCAGGCAGCCCAGGAATTCCGTGGCCGGGCTCAAAATGAGCGTCCGTTTTATCGACTTCATGGAGATGCGGAAATAATCCTGGTTGGCGGCGGCAAACCGTTTCTTCTCGTATTCTTCCATGTTAAACGCCTTGACTATCCGCGCGCCGATGATCGTTTCGTAAAGCAGGGAATTTATGTCCGCCATCTTCTCCTGCCCCCGCCGGGAAAGCTTACGAAGGACCCGCCCGACCTTTATTATAGGAAAACTGATAAGCGGACAGATCACCAGTATTATCAAAGCGAGCTTCGCGTAGATGAAAAAGGCCATTAGCGCGAAAATCACTACCTGAAGACTCTGATACACCAGGTCCGTGGAACCGTAAGAAACGGCGTTCTCCACCAGCCTGACGTCGTTGGTTATACGTGAGATCATCTCGCCGCCGCGTTTATGCGTGAAGTAATCCAGCGAAAGCGAGTGGAACTTGGAATAAAGAAGCGATCGGATATCCCTTATCACCCTTTGCCCGAGATCGGACATAAGATAACTCTGCAGAAAGGTAAAAACCTCTTTGAGAAAAAAGAGCACAAGGATGAAAACAGATAGATAATTGAGCAGGGCCTGCTGAGACATACCGTTCATCATCACGACGAAATCGGCCAGAAAACCCGGGACTTTCCCGGGCAAAATGATCTGTTTGTTCGTCATCACCTTATCCGCCAGCGGCACCATCATCGCCAGAGATACCCCGTCGAAAAGAGCGGAAACCGCCATGCAGAAGACCGCCGCCGTAAAAAGCGCCCAGTAAGGTTTTACGAAACGAAACAGCCTGAAGTAATCTCTCATATTGTTAAGAAAAATGCGGTTCCCCGGGCTGATCCTTGGTCAAGCCTTGGCAACGAACCTGTCAAACTGCTCAGAACACGCGCCCGGGGCTTCTTTCGCGATTAACCCCGGTTTGAAACCGGAGATTTCTGCGGTTTGATTAAAAAACCGGGAATTGGTATCGTCCCCGGTATCATCACGGAACATATAGACAAAATATAATAACACATTACCTTCCAGCTGTCGAGGAATAAAATAAGGCCGAAGCTCCTTTTTTCCCGGCGTCAAAATACATTTGCCAAGGGAACCCGTATTTGCTATGATAATGTGCGTCTTAACTGATAATATCATAACACCGACCGCGGCGCCTTAAAATGAAAAATACCTCTCCCAGAATACTGGTCGTCTCCGGAGAAGCATCCGGAGACATGTACGCAGCCGAGCTTATCAAGGAAATCCGCAAACGTCTCCCTTCCGCCCATTTCTACGGACTGGGAGGGGAAAAATCCAGGCTTGCCGGCATGGAAATCATCGCGGAAATGACCGCTCTCTCCGTAGTAGGCTTTGCGGAAGTATTGCAAAAACTGCACAAAATCAAAGTCGTCTTCAATAAAATCCTCTCTGTCTCCTCCTCCCTGCGTCCGGATGCCGCCATACTTATAGACTACCCCGGGTTCAATCTAAGACTGGCGGCTAAGCTAAAAAAAATCGGTATCCCGGTCATTTATTACGTCAGTCCGCAGATATGGGCGTGGGGAGCCGACCGCATAAAAGCCATCCGCCGTAACGTGGACATGATGATAGTCCTGTTCAATTTCGAGGAAGAAATATACAAGAAGGCGGATGTGCCGGTCTTTTTCTCCGGGCATCCTCTGGCGGGGATGGTTAAAACCGACCCGGTCAGAAAAGCCGCCTTTATCCAGCATAACCGTATACGCAAAGAGCTCCCCATAGTCACGATCATGCCCGGATCGCGCCGGAAAGAAATCACGGCCCTGCTTACCCCTATGCTCGAATCCTGCGCGATATTGAACGAAATGCTGGCCGGCAAAGTACAGTTCCTCCTGCTGCAGGCTCCCGGCATACCTTTCAAGATGTTTCAGGACCGCGTTTACTCTTACGGGCTGGATATAAAGATACTCTACGGATATAATTATGAAGCTCTCGAGACAAGCGATTTCGCCCTGGTTGCCTCCGGCACAGCCGCCCTCGAGGCGGCGATACTGGAAGTACCTATGGCTATAATGTACAAACTATCATTCCTTACCTGGATGCTTCTGAGAATGATGCTGAAGATAAAATACGTGGGGATAGTGAACATAATTGCGGACAGAGAAATAGTGAAAGAATTTCTGCAATACGACATAAAACCGGAGCGTATTGCCGGATATGCCTACAATGTGCTTTCTGACCGAACCGCGGCCGCAGTGATTAAAAAAGAATTGCGCCGCATAAAGGAAAGTTTGGGATCTCAGGAAGCGGTGCCAAGAGCGGCGGAAGCGATCGTGGAACTTATAGATAGAAAACGAGGAATGAACGGTCTTAAAGAATAATCACGACAAAGCCCCCGCTGAATAACTGATTCAGCGGGGGCTTTATATTATCCTGCCGGGAGCCGAAAAATAAACTATAAGGACAATTTTTCCGCGGCTGCCGCGACGCAATCGAAAAAAAGTAATGCCCGGTAAAGGGAATTACGCTCAGCTTTTAACTTTTCCTGGCGGAACAACGTTCACGAAAGTCCGCATTCTGCCGTGCGGCGTTTTCCTGCGGCTAAAGCTTACTTTCCCGGGGCAAAGGGCCATGATCGTGCCGATGCCTTTGGTATTCATCCCGGCTTTATAATGACTGAAGCCGCGCACAAGGATCTGCCCGGTCTTCACGCTCTCTCCTCCGGAAACTTTGGTTCCTCTGTCTTTCTTTGGTGTTGCTTTTCCTCCAGCCATGTTGCTTTCTCCTTTTATCTTGCTTTAGCCCAAAGGGCCCTCGCCAGACCCATCAATTCTGCTTTCTCCAGCCGGACCCCGGCGCGGCACAATCCGTCCTCGCGGTTCTTCAATGACCAGACGACCTCCGCCCTGGTATAAAAAGGCTCGGCCTGTTCGGGGATTTGAAGCCATACCTCCAAACGGGAACTAACCGGCAAACTGCTGCGTGAAGTCAATCCCATACCGTTAGCGCTGATATCGAAGGTTTCTCCACTGCTTTCTTCGCTTGCCGTGGCCTCCAGAAACTTGAGAGGGAACCGCGCCTGCATCCGTTCAAAAACCCTCCTGTCGTCCATGAGGTTTCCTTTCTCCGTGGCTTTGACCTAATTGTATCAACTTATTCCATTTTAGCAAGTTTTATTTTACGAAATAAAACCGCTTGCAACAAATTGAGTTGCAGTTACTTGCGCCGGCAAGCCGTCTCCTTTCTTCTCTCTCCGCCATTACAGACTTTTATCACAGATAAATATCCGTCATATTGCAAACCCCAGACAAACCGATACTTATGAAACTTAATGAAGGCAGTGAAAAAGACATCCCCTGCGTATAGAAAGTGGAACCATTCTCCTCGCCGCGAAAGACTGCGTTGTATTGTTCAACAGGCCTCCATCCTTGCGCAGAATCCATCCCAGGTTCAAGAAAGCGCGCTGCGTCTTCATCGAATATCCCTACCGCGTCCCTTTCGCTGCACCCTCCGTCCAACGGGTTAAAAACCTCGGCTAAAACAGCCGGCGTTCTCTTCGGATCAAAATCTTTAATAAGCTCATCATTGCCATTTCTTAACGCTCGGATAAGCTCTTTATCTACGAATTGCCGGCCAAGAATATACACAACCATCCCGTCGATATCTTTTAATTCCCCTATTTTCCCTTGAGCCTCCATCAACTCGATCAAAAAGATAAATCCGAGCATCGATTGCGGTTCTCTCCGCGTGCGCAAACGGGTAAAAATATTGATTATCGAAAACATCCTGTCCGCCATATAATACAGGCAGACAACGTTTTGTATCAAAACAGGTCTGATACAATTCAAAAGAAGCAACCGGATCATACCGATAAACGCCTCCGGCTGGTTGTATCCGGCGCGCTCTGAGAGATAGAGAAAATCTTTTATTATCCCCTCTTTCTCGGTTTCAGCGAGACTGAATTTACGGGCTATTTTTCCGGCAGCCGCATAATTATCAGGTGATAATGAAGAAAGGATATTACGCCTGTGGCCGGGATAATCATGCTTAAAAGTGTCGATAGTGCTGTATAATGAAACGGCAATGGAATTTTTTTCTTCGGGAACCGGCCGATTTTCCGCAAGCACCGCTCCGTCACGATATACAACGGAATTAACCGGCACATAGCGCAGAAAACTCAAATAATCCAGTAAAGTCCTGCCTTTGTTGTCTCCGGAAAGCGCCTCTTCCGGTAATATTATATGCACCGGCCTGTGCTTATTGAATACGGCATAAACGATAAAGATCCCATAGGCCTTAAATATACAATCAAATAATTCTCCTCCTGTCAAAAAGACGGTTATGGGCGTTTCAGCGAAACGCGGACATAATCTATCGGCGGAGCCCCGTATCGCATCGACATCCGTATGATAGATAATCCGGGGAATTCTCATACATTCGATTACGCAACCCCAGTCTTTTCCCCACACGTCAAGAGCAGCTATCAATTCATCTTCCGCCGCACGGTGTGATTCTTTATAATCTGCAACGGTAAATACGCCTATTACCCCTCTTCGCCCGCTTCCTCCATCTGCCACAACCGTGCCGCCGTTAACAACCCGTGCCTTTATCATTTCCACGTAAGGCGCAATATCGTTAAGTATCACATCCCCTTGATCGCATTCTCCGCCGTCGCCCTTTTGCCCTTGCCCTTTTTCCGCAAGATTGAAACCGGGATGCGTTTTCCTCATCTCAAACGCAACGGTTATGCCGAATTCCCGGGCGATAAAATCTACGTACGGCATGGAGGGTTTTTCCCCCGAATAACTAAATTTTTTCTTAGCCATAGACACTAATATCTGCCTGTCTAAAACAAGCTTCCCCTTCCTTTTTTCCAAGATTCCTTTCCCACTCCAGAACACGCTTAAAATCTTACCGGGAGTGTAGCGGGAATTTGTAAAAACCGATACCGGGATCAGCCTCTTCAGGTATTTCTCATCAAATACAAAAGGCCCTTTTTCCCATTGTTCCCGTATAATCCTCATTAAAACCGGAATCACATAGTTTTGAGTCGCGGGGAAACTCATGGCTGTATTTTTTGTCAAATCAGGCAAACAATAATAGGTAAACATATCTTTTCCCAGTATTCCGCGCCGCTTTAAAAAATCCTCGAAATTTTTATCAAAAACCCGTAATCCCCATTCACCTACGGAAGAGGTGATCATTCCGGCGTTAAGCTTATTCAGTTTGTTTTTAATAAAATCGTATTTGCCTTTGGACTTACGGCTGATCTTAAGATATTCCATAACCATTCCCGAAGAAAAAGGATATCCCAATTCACCGGATTTTATTCCCGCCAGGATTTCAAGTAAGAAATCCAGCGACCCTCCCGGCAAAACAGACAACTCTTCCCAGAATTTATTTTCAATGCCCCAAAACCGGCCGTTCTCTATTTCCACAACCGGTATCTTATCCATGCCTTTTAATTCTTCGTATAATCTTATGTCGGCCCGCATCCGGAGCAATTGGCCATACGTACCGTCAAGCAGGGATTGGTGAAATCTACCGGTAGAAACATATTCGCATAACAGCATTTTATCCGCCTCCAATTGCTTGACTATTTCTGCAACTGTTTTCATATCCTCCGCACAACCAAAATGCGAGAGCACATCTTCCCGGGTAAAATCCATCTCCAGGAACATTCCGCATTTTCCCGGGATAATAACCGCGCTCTGTTCGGCTATCCAGCGTATTACGCTTTCCCGGCATACCGATCCTTTTAAATATGCTTCATCTTCCATTAATTCCCACTCTTTCAATAATTCCCCGATAATCCTGATCGTTTTTCCGGACACTTGCCTTGCCGAAAAGTAATTTTTATCCTCCGCGCGCACCGCCGCCAGCATCTCACGCATACGCACGGGAGATCCGCCGGTTATTTCGAAAATTCTTTTCAAAACATGGGATTCCCGGGCGGATAACGGATGAGACTTTATGCCCGCGATAGTCAACCTTCTCCCGGCATTTTTCTCTTTAAAGAACTTCATAAAACCGATCAAACGGTTAAACCCGCCGGACCCGCCGGATAAAATCATAGTTTGAAATTTATCCGTAACGGAATACCTCTTTTCTACAACCCCGCTCCGCTCAAGATTCTCCGCTATCGCCGACACCGCGCTTCGGTCGGCGGGAGTGCGGTTTCCCGGAACAAATTGTTCAAGAATATCTTCGATGGTAAATACAGACCTTAACAAAACTTCTGTACCGCCCGAAATTACCACACTGCTTCGCATAACCATCCATTCGATTAAATTCTCTTCACTCAACTCCTTCTTTGACCGCTCATCAACGGCATCATCCGTAAAACCTCCGGTAACCGCGAATCCGCCGTCACGCTGTCTGACCGCGCGGCTATAATCAATCTGATCGCACAGTAATGAATACCGGTCCGATTTTAGAAACAGCAAGAGAGGCTCCTGTCCGCCTTCAGCTCTTATTTCCAGCACAACCGGCCGCGGCCGGTAAAGCGCCTGAATATCCAACCCGGTAAAATGAATAAGCCAAATATACGCATCGTAACGGTCTGCCATCCTTTTAATGATCCGTGGATACATATCGAGCCCCCGGCATATACGATGCCGCCGGCTTTCTTCGTCCCGGGCTTCTTTTATAAAACGCGTATCAAAGCCGAACTGACTGGTTATCCCGTTGCCTAAACGCGGGACCCTGAACCTTCGCAAGGCCCTGTTCCCTCCTTCAGTAAGAACCGGCCTGTATTTATGTATGAAATCTCCCACTCGCGCATCGAAAGAAGAATCTTCCAGGGGGACATCAAGCCCGACCGCTTCTGCCAGATATTCTTTGATGCCCGGATATAATTCCTCGTACCGTTCTTGGGTAATCCCTGCGGCTTGATTAACCGCTTTCCAGTACCAGAGGAACACCCAATCGGTAATAGTCTTTTGTATATTGATCAAAGCGTTCAACAGCCGCGTGTGATAGGCATGGTCGAAATCGAAAGTAAGCCCAAAATGCGGATAGACGCGCAATTTCCGCACCAGGGTATCGAGATACAGGGGGAAAGACAAATAAAGATTACTTTGCGCGGAGGCCCCGCACACCGGGCCTTCAATGAGGATCTTGACGTCCTTACTCACAGACGGATGGTTGTAGATTCGGTGAAACGCCAGCAGCTTATCATCGAAGGACGAATACAACTCGCCCCTTAATTCATAAAGCACCACTCCCGCGGGTTTTTCTCTCTGTATGGAAGCAAGAAAAACAGCCAGTTCCCGGCAATAGGATATGTATACGGCAATTTCTTCCGCTGGAAGCGAAGTTATACTATTAGGAGAATGCACGGAGACACACTCCATGCCGAAATCCTGCCTGATCCCGGCCAAAAGCATCTTCATATTCTCCAGATCATCAAGCTCCGAAAGAGTTCCTATAAATAATTCGAAAGTGCGAAAATCCAGCCTCCAAAGCCTGCGCGCCTGCTCCAGATTGGCATCCAACGCGCATTTACCGCTGAATACTACACCTAATTGTCCGGTCCCGCCGTCCTTGTCCTTTTCTTCCCATCCCGCCTTTTCTTCCACCGCTCTTTTATCCCTTTTCCAGGAAACGGTTTTATATAGCGCATACGCCGCCGCTCCCACGGCCAGTAATATATATTCACATTCCAACATATGTTCACTCCATACCCCGAGATCCTTCACCGCGGAATTAAGGCTGTAAACCATCAGCAGATATAAATAGCCGTATCCGAACGCCTCTATGGCTCTGTAATATATCTTCTGCCGTTTCTTCTCAATTTCTTCCGGTTCCCAATTCTTTACCAGCTCCAGCACAAAATACGTAATGACCATACCGGCCGATAAAGCGGCAACCGTCAAGTATGCCCCGTATAATTGCAGAGATACAAAGGTATTGACCAACAACGCCGGGCCGGAGATCAAAGGAAACGCCAACGGCATAATCCAATAAGGAATACGAGTGAATGCGCAGGGAATGGGAATCTGCGGAGTGATGTATATGAACAGCAATGTTACGCTTACGATTTTCAGCATTCCCAACGCGGAAGGACTGACAGCCGCTCCGGTATATCCTATAAAGACGTAGAATCCCCCTATCAAAACCGAAACAAGCAGCGCTCGCCGCACTCCTTCTGTTTTCTGGCCGGCATTCAAGTTCAATCCGCCGGGGCCGGTAATGGCCATAAAAGAGGCGAGTAACCCGGGATAACTTATAGCCAGGATGTAACCGGCCAGCACGACCACGAAATCCGCCGCATAATCCGCGCCGATAACGGCGAAATAGGGTAAAAAAGGCGCCCCCGCTATAAACGCCGGAATAAAAAACCCCGTTGCGTGTATCCAGGCCCAGCGCGCGCGAATGCTCACTCTTCCCGCGTACGCGCGCCAGTACAGCCTGTCCTTCCAGCCGCCGTCAAGATGTTCTTTCCCGTCCGCATTGGGAATAGGGCCGTTATCTATTAAGAAATGGACGCCGGCTGATGGTAAAGAATTTAGCTCGGGCTTAAGGACAGGCGCATTTCTATATACCTTTACCGAAAAAGCAGGCAGCACCATACGCCCATGTTCCCCTGCCCATATTACTTCACTTGTCGAACCGCATCCCCGAGAAGTAAACCCCGTTAGAGAACTTCGTCCTCTAACGGTTTGCTCTGACGGTGGCATTAAACTACCGTCAGATTGGGAATCGGAAGACCACCTACTAAAGTCGGTGGCTTTCTCTAACGGGGTAAACATGCCGACACTCTGCAACTCTTCATTCGCATAATCGGTAATTTGGCGATCCGTCGACCTGATCCGGCTTATATCTACGCACACAATCCGATCCCCGACTTTTCTGTATGCTTCCACCATCGGCAACGTCCAGACGATAATCAACCCGTCTTCTTTAACAATCCGCCCAAGCAAGTCAGCAACGTATTTTTTAATATCAAAGTCCCCGGACAAATCCAGCCAGCCGAGGCCTTTTAAGACTAAATAATCGGGCTTCTCATCGGTCAAATATCCATTCTCTTTTAATCGCGCCAGTTTTTCTTTAATAACTCCAACTTCTCTCGCATCAACCGCTATATTGATGAATGAATCGAAACAACGGATACGTTCATCTCCAGAATTATATTCGCTGTCGAACAGTCCGGAAATACCATTCCTCACGGCCCCTACAGTTTGAGATGCCGCGTCCTTCATTGTCTCCGGAGTGATATCATTCCCCCGGGTATCTTCATCGAGATTGACGCTGATAATTATTCCCGTATATGCTTTTTTTCTTGTCGTCAATGCCGCGAAGGGAACAAAATCGCCTCCGGCCAGAAGATAAATCCCGGTTTTCTTTTCTAAACCGAATTCTGCCACGACTCTTTCCCACAAATATAAATATTGGGTCCAAGCATCTTTTTTTGTTGGCCGGGCATTTCCGCCGTCCGTATAGTCAGACTCATCTTCCACGGCTGACGCAAGTCCTTCTGCCAGCATTAAGGCATGTTTCTTAATCTCGCCCTCCGGTAAATGCGGAAGAGTCGTTATGACTTCGTCCTGAAAACCTTTACGGGCAAAGTGATATGTTTCTTCGGGAACCCCCTCGATAGAAGCGGCATTGAGGTCCTGGATCATATTAGGAAAGAAATTTTCGAGGAAGTAACCTCCGGTAACTAAATCCAGATACAACTTGGGCGCAGCCAAAAACTCATATCTCAGCAGGGAGAAAATCTTCAGCCAATGATAAGATGTCCTTCCTATTTCCAGCGCGTAGGGAATAATCTCCGCGGTCTCATTACCGGCTGTGCCGCGGCACAACTCGCTCATAATTTTGGCCTGGACATACGGCCACGAATTCAAAGCTGTGAACTCATCACGGCGCATATCCGCCTCCGGCCACTGTCTGCACAAAAGCTGTTGAAGCGCGGCGTCTGCCGCGTCACTGCCTGTCTGCTCGCCGAACGGCAGTTGTCCATCCGAATCAATCCTTCGACGCAATTCATAACAATGACCGGGCCTGAAAACGGCTCCGTGTATATCCACCAATATCCGGACATTCCCTGCCGTATTTAGACCAAACGCTGCCGCTGCAGGCTGAATACCGGGTCCGCCGCGAGCGGTCCAATAATCCGGAATTATTGTTTTATCCGAGAACAAAACTTCTCCCCGGACATTTTCTCTCCGCACATTGCTGTCGGTTACCGACAAGGTTTGAATGATCCGATGCAGACTCAAGAAAGGCATATTCACGATAAGCTTACCCTCATACATTACCGCGGACTGCCTGAACATAAGTAACCTGTCTGATTCCAGAGGTTTTTTCTGCAGAAGCGCGAGAAATCGCGGCATATCGAATGTGCTACCTGCGCGCTTTTCCTGAACGCCGGATTCATTCAATAACGCGAAAATTTCGCGGAACATCTCCCGGAACTCATCCCAAATATCCGAAGAAACAGTCAATATTTCTTCCGGGCCGGAAACAGCCGAACGTACTTCCTGATCAATCCGCGCGTTAATACGCCGTGTCTCGTGCAGAATATCCTCGATTCCACGAAGCGAATCATCACTTCCACCGTCTTTTTCATCCGGATGCATCGCCATCCAGAAATCGACGAACAAGTGTTTCCGTAGATGATCAATGGTATGGGGATTGCTAATACGCAAATATGAAAGGAGGAATACGGCAGTGCCGACGGGCAGTGCGGAAGCTCTGCTTCTCGGGGGGCCGGTTTTACTCTCTAGGTAAAGTCCGAATAAGGCCACGGCTAAAATACCGGTTTTGTTCCGCAGGGCACTCCCGGCAGCAATATAATCTTTCAATTTCTCGAACTCAGCCGCTGATTCAGGCCGGCTCTCTCGGACGAAACGCGAAAAATCATCCGCGCTCAAACCTCCCGGATTCCCCTGGGGGATAACCGCGTCTATTCTGCGCGCGCATTCCTCAACAGCCCCGCCGTCTGAAGCCGAATCTTCCTTCACTTTTTTTTCTTCCTTTTCCATTGAATTCACATTCCTGATCCGTTCGGAATCTTTTAAAACACTCCTCTTTATTCCTTCATATAACACTTCCCGCAGCCGTTTAACGATTGCGTCTATGAAAGGCGCATTACCATATATATCCATAGCCCGCTCGGGATAACCGCTTAATCCCGTTTTAACATTTCTGTTGCCTCCGTCGCCGAAAGTTCTCTTTTCTTCATCCCCGATAAACGGATAGTCCCACTCTTGCACAAGTGAGCTGTTTATACGCTCTACAATAATACTTCCGGACAAATCAACATTGACTTTCAGCAAACCGTTCAACGCGAAACTAAAATATCCCCGGTCTTCATTGCAAAACACAGGGTCTTCATAAACCGCAGATATCACATCATGCAAAAAGCCGGCGTATGTTTCTTGCTGTTGCTCCGATGTACGCGAAGAAATATGCTCGAGAGATTCGAGAAACCGCTCTCTCTGATAAGAAGCTGCGGGCTTATATCCTTTCTCCTGCAGCTCCGCTTTCACCAGATTATCCGCACGTAATAGGACGACCAACAGTGTATTGATTATATACTCCAGATCTTCCAGGTCCCTGATGTCCACCGCGGAAAGTCGATTATGTAACACCTCATATAATCCACGCGGAATCACCACGGTTACTTCTCTACTCATATCCGGCGTATATCCCTCCTGAAGATTTTCAAGATAGAACCTCCTCTTTGTAAGTATCCGCCACAAGCCTTCGTGCTGCTGAAATTCCGCTATGATATTCTCCCAATAGGGATAAACGAAAATTGAAAGATCGCCTCTATAGGAAAGGCCTGTAAGTATAGGAAAAAACACAATGAGACCTATGGCCATTTCTAAAGGCGTTCCCAACCGGATCAAATATAACCCTATAATCGAATGCATGAACGAAGGCAGAAGAACGGCAAACATATCTTTGGCAAGATTTTCCGCGGGCAAACCGCATGTTGACATAATATGATAACAAGAAGCCTGTGCTTGGAGTCCAAGCAAATCATCCTTCTTCCTTTGGGGAACCGTTGAACTGCGTACAAGTGTTTCAAAATCACCGCGAAATATGAGTTTTTCACCGGCGGGATCAATAAAAAATACGTTCCACCATTCTTCATCCCCCGCTATTTCCAAAACCTTTGCTCTATCGACAGCGAGCAAAGCATTCCTGGATTTGAACAGGGATGGGAATAACCTCTCCAATGCCCCTCCTCCCTCATAGCGCGATACGACAATCCGCAGCCGCCTTTGGCCAAATAGTGTCCCGGCGCAATAATGAATAATCTCATGCCCTATACCTATGCCCCAGAATAAAGGTATTGCGGCCGCAAGAAACAGCATGACCGATCCCCCTAATCCCAGGCCCCAATGAGCGCTCAGAGAAAAACCCGGTAGCAAACCGGATACGAACCATCCCCCCGCAATAATCGCAAAAAGCGCCAACCGGGAATAATTGAATGATATCTGCCGCGCGCCCGCGAAATAAAACTTGCGCATAAAGTGATGTGGCCTGGAAATCGCTCTATCCCCCGGGTTATCGGCATACGGCCTGCCGCCGTCGCCGTTCTGTGCGCGAGGATATCCTTTCAGCGAGGACATTATATGGTTTGCCAATGTTTTGCGTTCCCAGAAATTTGGGCTTCTACGGTCGGCTTGCTCATGTTTCAGAATCACCGGCAGAACAATCCGGATATTCTTGCCCGTCGGATCGACATCCAGAGATCCCATACCGAACTTAAAAAACAGGTAAGTATATTTATTTGTTGGTCTGCTATCTACGGGCTTGCCCGCCGCGTAAGCATCAGCGAGACAAGTTTCGCCATGGAAGCTTTCGGCGGCGAGGCTCGCGGCTATATTCAGGCGTATATAATCAAGCGGATGCGCTAAAATATGCTCAAGAGCCTCGCCGTCTCCACGGCTTATCCCGATCAAATCATCGATGATTTCTCTTTTGGAGTCGTCCGAAATACGCGAGAAGATTTCTTCTCCTGAACACCATTGGATCTTATAGTGTGTCGACGCCTCACCCCATTTCTCGCTGTATTTTTTTATCCGGCTCAGATAAACAAAGAACCTGCCTACTATTTCTTCTCTGCCGCTGAGAAACAATACTCTCGTCTGATCGTCATCCCCGCCTTCAGGGCCTAAGCTATCAAAAAACATCAATTCCTTGAATAACGCATCCCCACCCCATTCCTCGTCATTCCACTGCTCTTCAAGCCAGTTCTCCAGCTCTTGAAGGATAGACGAATAGTTAATAGGGAAATCCCCGTCACACAAATATTCACCCTCATTGATAATCCTGTTTTTCCCTCCGTCCGGATTATTAAGCCGCCGCTCTTCGCGTCCCACGCCAGACATCCCCCCGGACTTTTCTGCCACCATTGTCAGGATACGCGCAAGCTTTGCCGCCTGCTCGCTATCACCTTTCTCTATCAATTCCAGGATCCGCTTTTCAAATCTTTTGGCAATAAATCTTATGTCATCGTCCGGCAAAGAATAGAATTCCCCGAATCTGCAAATAGCGTCTAAAATAACGGTGTTATCCGAACCCAGCAGGAACGGAAATAGCGCCCGTACTTCCCTCCCCTCCAGATAAAGCAGATCGCGCGGCCTGCGGTCCTGCATGATCAGCAGGCTTACTTCATGGGATAGATCATTCACTCTTATCCAGGTGTCCTCAGCAGGTTCACGCCGCAGTTCTATAAGAGAATCTATAAGTTCAAGGAACAATCCGGACAATTTCTGCTCCCATTCAGCCCCGCCGTCAAACAATTCCTCTGCCCTTTCCAGACGCGCCGTCTTTAGCGCCCTTATTACCGTCTCGGCCTCCCCGGCTATCGCCGATATTTCATTGTCGAAGTAGAGCTCATCCGCCTGTCCGCAGGAAGCCGCGGCTCTTTCTATGGAATCAACTCCCTGCGGACGCAGAAGCTCCATTTTGAGAATAAGACCTATCTTCTTCTCCCAAGATAGGCCTGCTGTCGAACCAAGAAACCGGCGACATTTCATCCGCCCCTGCGGCGCTCTCAAAGGTGTGTTGCCTTCGAGTAGATCATACACGTCTTTTTCATACGCTTCCGCGGAAACGCTTAAAAGATCATAGGTGAACTGTTCCAACGCCCCCTCCCCGAATTCTTCCGCCGATCTACGGTTGAATCTGCTGTACGGCGTCATCAAATGCTCTCCCTGTTTGCGCAAGAGGATACCGCGAAGTTCATAGTCGCGTCCCCATGCGGAATAGATCGCTATCTTCGGCGGCCAATCCACCCAGGAAACATGCCCGGATATGAAAGAAGCAAAGGAACCAAGATAACTGTCCGCGGCGATATGCCTGGAATTTATGCCGTCAAGGTAGTATTCATATGAAAACCGGCTGCGGGAAGAAATCAGATGAACGATATGGGCGTTCTGCAGCGGCAATGTCTGTAAAAGACTATGAATTTCAGCGACGCAGAAAGAAGAGTCGTCGATATAATACAATGCGGGCGGGGCGCGCGAAGAATACAACTCTGCGGCCAGCATTTTCGCCTTCTTCCCTTCGCCATAACCGCAGAAACGGATATTTCCCTCCGGAATATCAATGCCGGCGCTCTTTAATACCGCGAGAGTCCCCGCTTTCGTGCTTTCATCACGGCCGGTCAGAACGACAATTCTCAAGCCAAGGCGTTCAGCCGTCTTTAGAAGATGATCCGCCCCTTCCGTCATCCGGTAAATACCCAGGCGCACTCCCAATCTCTCTACATCAGTATATTCTTTCATGGCTACGCTTTTGAGCCAATCCACCTGTTCCTGCATCCAGATCCCGAACTCTTCCGGCTCTTTGATCTCCCCGGAGCTGTATATATTGTTCTGTATGCTGTCCTTGATCATATAATACCGCCTGCGTATAAAATCCGACGAAGGGTAATCCAGTGTCGTCCGGAGCAAAGTGTCGTCCAGGTCCACGATAAGCACCCCGCCGCTTACAGCAGTCCTCTCCATATTGCCGGCCGCTTCAAAAAGGCTCCCGGTGGAAAAACTAACCGGGCCTGCCCCCCCGTCATTTTCGCACGAGCGAATACTTGGCCTTCCGATAGGCCAAGGTAAAATCCGACACTCCGCGGAATAATCTGCTCCGCGTTTTTGCGCGTAGGCCGGCAGATTATTTATGCTCCTTAGATAACCGATCATACCGGAAAGAATAGCGGCCTCCCTGGTGTCGTAGTTTTCTAACGTTCTGTCTATGATTTCGCTGGTACAAGCCGACAAAGGCGTCTCGGTGGAGCGTATCAAAAGAATTAACTTGGACAGGTCTATACCGCAGAATCCCAGGAAACGCTTGAATCCGGAAGAAGAACTAATCAATTCTATTGTTTTCTCCGGTTGCGGCGCTATGGATGTAACGGCGTTGCAGCTATGAAGGATGCCGCTGATAACCGACAATAATGCATATTCAAGGTTGTATCTTTCTTTAACGGCGAAAATAAGGAATAGATACCCTCTGCGCGCCGGGTCATAATTCTTCAAGAAGCCGCCGGCGTTCGAATACTTAATATGGTCGAAAACCCACATCAACGGTTTCAACTGGCGGCCTGTAACCTGATAAGTTGTCTTCAATTGCTCGAGTATCAGCCCGCAAGAAACGTCGAAATCTGGCGTCCGTCTATCGGCGTCTCTCCCAGAATAAGAAACCAACAAATCCGCCATCTTTCGCAAATCCCCCGTTTGCGAAAGTGAAATCTCCGCCTTGAAGAAGTCATTTTCCGGCAGTAACTGATGGGAAACAACCCGGACTTCTTCATTAAGATACCTTCGGGCATCACCGTCCGGCAGGGTGCGCTTTAAACGCACCTGTCTGCCGATCCCCTCTTCATATTCCATACCAATATGGCTCAACTCTATTCGGTCAAAGCCAAGGCTGAACCAGCGTTTGATAGTCTCTCCCAGGCGGAGTTCTTCCGTGCATATTCCGGAGGTGCTCATCTCATCTATTCGCTCAAAGGCGTGAAAACGGGGATTATACAATATTTCCTCCAGGGCGAACGCGAATATTTTCCTGCCGAAACCGCTCTTTGCCCATCGTTCCTTACGTATGGATATTTTTCCCAACGCGCAAGTATTTCTCCCTTGACTGTCCTTAGAAACCGACACTTCAAAAGTCAGCACCCCGCGTCCGTCATCCGCGGCCGCCCTGTATATATACAACCCTCCCCCGGCCGGCCTCAGATAAGACACATTCTGCTCCGATATGCGCATCCCGTCCCTGTAAACGACCACCGGCCCGGATCCGCCGTCGTGAATATCTTCCGCGGAAATCCCCGGTACCGATATCAAACCGTTAATGCCCGTTATATCTTCAGCCCGCGCCTGGCGCGCTGCCTTCCGCCATCGCTCATCCGGCACTGCCGGCAGAGGCGTTTTCATCTCTTCAACGTAACCGAACAAGCCCGCTTTCATGACTTTACCGAATATAAGCTTTCGATCCTCCACGCGTACGCTGTCACACCTTAGTGTCGCGAGGCGGCTGCGAATAATCTTCCATAATTCTCTGCTGTCGATACAAACTCCAGTCATCTCAAAGTAACCGGCAGTCGGAAAGCTATCTCTGATATCATCAAAAACAGCGCTTAATAACATCCCCGCAGAGACAGAAGGCGCGCCAATGCCTTTATAGATCGACAAATCCATCATTGTTCCCGCGTTGGCCTCGAAATAGAATTCCACTGTCCCCCATTTGCAACCGCAGATAACGTATTCTCTCCCATCTTTCCCAAAGATACGAGTTATACGCAGGCGAGAATCTTCAAGACCAGTATCCTCCCGGATCAACCTGCCGCCGTCGGGTAAAGAAATAAAATAATCCCCTCTGTAAGCCCGGTTTAAGAAATTATTCCGTTGGCAATATAGTTTATTCAGTTTGTCCTCTCCTGATTCTCCCGGGCACAAGAGATTGAGAATCATATAATATAGACTTTCTCCGTTCCTCCCGGCGGCATCAAGGGCCACTCCACTACCGGTAATTTCCTCCATAAGAGGCTCCATCAATAAATAGCCCGGCCTTAGTGTTTCATCCGAGAAAATACGGTAAAGCTCCCCAGGGACTCTTTGTGAAGACACGAATTGCTTTAACCTCGGCAGATCATCCCAAGGACAGGCGAATAAAGTATCTATCCCGTCTGTTTGCTCAAGGCGGCCCTCAGCGGCATTAAATTTCATTTGATCCATCTGCATACGGACGGCAAAATATGTATCTCTTCCTATTTCTACGCGTAATATCCTCACTCTTTCCAATATGTTTTCTGTATAGAAATAACGCATCGGCAAACCTAAATCGAGATCTCCGACACAAACAGTGGTAACACCTGACAAATCATTTATCTTCCCGGTTTCGCGGAAAACTATTTCACCGTTGGGTGAATTACCGCATTCCCCGCAGCTTATTTCCTTACAAATAAGATCACCATAGTATTCGCTTAAATTCCTCTCCTTATTAAGATTAACCGCAACCAGGTCTTCCAGTTCTGCTGCGTAAGGAACAATGCCCCGTTTTCCTAAGATCATTGCATCATACGGGCTGAATCCGGCAAGATAATCCCGCTCTTTAAACCCGAATTCTGCCATAATATGCGGAACCGACATACGACCTTTCCCATACGGCAGCAATAACGAAAGAACTCTAAAATGGTCAACATTGATATGCAATTTCTTCATCCCTTCTATTAGAAAATGCGGCATAAGGCAGCAATCGCCATACCCGCAACTCAAAACCTCTTGAGGAGAAAAAACATCCACGTTTCGCTCGATAACACCATATTTAATATATTCCCCATAACCGTATTTATTCCAGTCCAATTTTTTATTCATTAGTTCCGACAACTTCCGCAGCGCTATTGGTAAAGCTGTTTTTTCTCGGCCGCCGTCCTTTTCATCCGGATGCATCGCCATCCTTCTTATCTGCCACTCCGATCCCAATTTATCCCGGCCTTCGGAAACGTCGCGTTTGGGATTACTTATGCTTATGTAAATATCGAAATTGCCGTCGGGATAACAATCCTTCAGTTTTACGAACATCGTGTTTATATAACGCTCCACTTCGTCCTGTATTTCTTGTTTCGCATTCGGGTAGGAATATTCCCTCCATTTTATATTAGTCGTTTCCTTCGCGTATCCGGGAGCCATATATAACAGGAGGTCTTTATACTCTTCCAGCGACAAACAAGCCGTCACACCGTCTTCATCCCAGGAAAACCGTTCCGCAAGCGATATACCGGAAAATGGATGCAAGGATACTCCGTTGTTCCTCACAAATTTCTCCAGATAATAAGAAATTCCTCCGTTATCATTCTCGGCGTGATAAACAAAATTTCTGGCACTGTTCAATTCCCTGGAATCCGGCAAAGACGGCAATACGCCGCGGTGCGCGTCGTATAACAACCTGAAAACGGAAAACTTTTTATTGAAGCCGGCGGTTTGTTCATAGAAGTGTTTCAGGAGAGAAGAGAACTTGAATTCATATAACGTATGAATTCCCTGCCTGTTCCGGCCCAGACCGTCGATCTCCTTCTCCGCGGAATACTGAGGCGCTCCCGTACTGAAGTAAAAAACTCTGCTTAATTCCCTGATGAAACCGATATCGACCTCGTCGCGGAATACCAGATTGAATTTATGCACCCCGGAAACAACTCCGAGAATCCCCCTGATCCGGGAAATGTAACGCCGGTAATGCTGCGGGCGGACTTTCGATTCCTTCCGCCTGACATCGCCGACTATCCGGTAGAACTCCTTGAATGTATCTATTCCGTAACTCCGCAGAAAAGCATTTCCCCGCTGCCTTCCGGTGCGTATCCCCCATATGCTTTCCGCCGCCAGTTCATCCATTTTCCTCAAGAACACCCCCATATCGACATCCGGCATAAGGACATCCCATAGAACGATGGCTTCGAGGACATCAAGCAAATCATCGAAAAAGATAGACGTATTTCCCTTGTTTTCCCGGATGGAAAAATAGGCGAATTCAAGGCATAAAGCCGCCAGCGTCCCTTCCGTAATATCAACCTTATGCCTGCCGTAAGTCTCGAAAAGGGAGGCAAGCCGCCTCCGTAAATATGCCGGGTTTGGAATATACGCGTCAATATTTTCTCCGAATACACTGTTATAAATCCGGGCCACATCGATATCTTCCAATGCATCGTTTATTTCCGAGAGAACGGCAACAGCCGGATATCCATACCCGCCGGCATCCCTTAGGATTGTGTCGCGTTCTTCTTTATGCAAACGCAGGAAAAAGTTGGTATCCTGCCTGAGTATATCCTCCTCATCCGCGGAGTTCAGTGAATTAAGCTGATGCCGGAAAGCAAAAGTAAGGATATTATGCCTGTTACTGTTAGAAGGTTTAAGCGCCGCATCAAAGATAGAAACCGGAAAATAAACAACGCCGCCGCGTCGCTGATAAAGAAATATATTATTCTCTGTATCCTTGTAGAATACAAAAGAGAACTCGGTTGTCCGTCCCTTGTCTGCAAAAATATTTCCCCATTCCTTATTTTTCTTTATCAAAGAAAGAGAATTCTTTATAACCTGCCATACTTCGGACTCGCGGTAGCCATCGCAGGAATCGATTATTACATCTTTGTTTACATACTTCCCCGAGACAACCGGTTGTAAACTTACCTCCGCCCTATCCGCTTTCATATCGCTCTCGCAAACCCCGCGTTCCCCGCCGTCCGCCGTTTTCCCGCTGTCTGACAGTAAAGCATTATGGAAATCTTGTGATATATTATTAGGGAAAGAACCTATAATGAGAGGATTCAACTCGTCATTTTGGAGGGAGAATTCATAAGGAGGTAATCCCTTGTCTATAGGCGGCGCGCGCGAGGGGACTTTTCCTCTTGTTAAAATATCATAAATGGAACACCGGGCCTCTTCAGTCCGGAGACCGGCAGGGGGATTCATTACAATGGACGTTATCGCTTCAAACGGATGAATCCCCGCTATTTCATCTCGTGACCCTCCTGCGATATCCTGAACTACTCCGCACCTGCCGCCGTCTTTGGCGCCGCTACTATTAGCCCCGTTATGTTTAGACACAACCACAGGTACCAAACGTTTAAATCCGTATCCGATGTATCCTGGATGTGTATTGTAGAAATTGATAATTTCCTGTATATAGGAAGAATTTTCCGGTATCTTTAAATACACCGTGCCGGTGAAATGGATACGCGGATCGCGTTTTTCTAACGCGTACAAAGAACGGCAGATTTCTTCGACCTGTAGAAACGGTATATTATCAAGCAAAGAGGTACCAGACTCGTGCGTTTCCAGAATTTCCGCCACCCGGCCCCAATCTTTATCTAAATAAGCTATCAACAAAGGGTTAAAATCATTTTCAAATTCAGAGTTTTTCTCTATAGTGCGCAGATGAGCAATGATCGCGTAGTGTCTTATCCAGGAAAAGTCGGACCACATTTTCACTTCAATCCCCGAAACCGATATTCCTTCTTCTTCCTTGTTTGGCGCCTCGATAATACCGTCAGGCAATCCATATCCTTCTCCACATATACCATTGCGTACCAACATCTTTTCCACATCCTTTTCTCCGCTGGTAGCAACGTACGGCTTACTGGTAAGCGCTGCGCGCTCAAAGATAAAAGAAGGCTGATCCGATATCTCAAGTTCTTTCTTTAAACTGTCCTTAAGTATAGCGATGGGTAAATCCACCCTAAGGTGATGGACTGTAAGCGGAAAATTTTCTCGGAAGAGCATTTCAATTACCTGAAAAACACTTCCGATTCTGCTCATATAAGTAAAATTACGGCAATCGGGTTCAATACCGAACATGCGCCACACGCCCATCATATCCTTTAATAGCTTCAAATCGCCAACCAGTTGCAAAGAAACCGTGGAAATAAGGATATTGTTTTTTTCTAGTAATTTGACTCTCTTGTTAAGTTCGCCTTCAGCTCCTGGTGAAAGAGCTAAATGAATAGTCTCCCGGCCTACAGGCAATCCCAGTCTGAACAGGGTGTGGCGCGCCCGCAGTCTCCCTTCATAAGAAATATCCGATTTATGTTCTTCTTCTGCCCGTTCAGGCTCGCTTTTATCAAGTTGTTCTTGCGCCTTGCCGGCCTCTTTAAGAATACGTCGGGTATTCTTATTTAAGACTTCTATGATATCCGAAAAATGCGGTTGATATGACCGAGAGTCTTTCATCACACGGTATACAGCTAAAGTCAATGCCCCGAGAGTAAGCTTGCGCGCTCCGGCAAATTCACGCAAAGCCTGAAAGCTTTCCTTCAGCTTAATACTAAGCACATCCTCTTCGGATAAAGAATAATCTTCGCTCTCTTGCGCGTCAGATACCGCGGCGATCGACGCTTGTGCGACGTTGTGCCAATAGAGGGCGAACAGCAAATCACGTAAACTGAGCGTCTGTCCGGCCGCGGAATAAATATCACGGCCTTCCTGAAGAACTCCTTGGATTAAAAGCACTAATTCGTCCTCGGCCTCTTTCCGGGTTTGATATGCCAACCCTTTCGGATATAAAAACCCGCCGCAATAATGACGCTGCGCTTTTATTTGAAATAAAGAGCCTTTTCTACAGGCTTCTTCCAAATATTCCGCATTACTATCCGTATAATAGGACTCAATCTCAGCCGCAATGATGCCGATGGTAAGTGTAAGGCTGACGCGGGCACTCACTTTTTCATCAGGGTCGTATACCGTATACACAAAACCCTTCCGATCGGAATGCCAATAAACAATCATCCCGCCTTTCCTGGCCTGTTCCAGAAACACACGCGCGCGCGCGTCAAAATGAGCCCGCTGGGACGCCGTGTTCTCCCCGAAATAGGGGATATCATTATAAAACGCCTGCCTGGCAAGGCTGCGCAGAGGTTTCCCGTATTCAGAAGACCAGCGTAATGGAGCAGGCCGGCGCCCGGGATTTTCACAGAATACCGCATCCCACATATTCACCGCCATATATAAATCTCTATACCGGTCCTGCTTGACAAACCGTTCAAGATCGGCGCCGTAGAGATCCACAAGGACATTCAAGGCCTGTTCGGGGATCTTGCCGGAAAGAATCAAGACCTCAGGAGATGTACGCAGAAGAAATTCTTTGAGTGCCCGATTCCTCTCACGAGACAATATCTGCCGCAGACGCGGTAGAATATTTTTGTTATCGGCCCCTCCATCTTTACCTGTTCTTTTACGCCCTCCGGCCGGTTCAGTATGCCCGCCGTTTTTTTCTTCTCTTATACCTGTATTTAGCCGGGGGGAAATAATTCCTTGCGCGTCAGAGCCCTTCCGAATTTCTAACTCATATCCGCCGTCCTTGGTATTCTCTAAAGGCAGATTCAATACTGTTTGCGAAAATAGTCCTAAAATGTCCGTCTGGTTCCTTTCTCCGTTATATACTATTCCTTCAATAATCTTCACCGCAATATTGTTCAACCATTCCCCCTCCGGTCGGAACCCAAACCTAAGATAAAATATTAACGCGCCGGCCCCTAAAGCATCCGGGTTGTTAATCTGGCAGGAAGGAATAATAAATCTGTCCAACATGTATTCGTTATTCTCAAAAATACTGTTTACGACCGCCAGCCGCGAAGGAAAGATTTCCCTTGCCCTGTGTTGTGGCCTGTATTCCTTAAAAAAGTGCATACCTAAAGATAGGTCTCCTCCAAATAAATGGCTGAGACCGTAACCAATTATTTTCTGTGTGTTCTTATCCATAAAAATCTCGAGAAATCCTTCCAAGTTGATGTCTCTTTGATCCGGGATTAGAACCAAAGAAGTATTTTGGTCCAACTCCGCCCGGTAAATAGTTTGAAGATCCAAGAGACCAAGATTCGCCAAACTGTTTTTTTGTCTAAGTAATTCCACGGCAGGGATGGATAGAGTTTCAGCAGATAATCCGGTTATTTTATTGACTTTTATCTCACAAGGACGACGCAGTAATTCTCGCATCTCTTTGGGAAGCATCCACATCCCTAATTCCCAACGTAAAGAAGGAATCCCCTGACCGGAAGCAAGGAGCGGAGGAAATTTTCTCCCCCCATCCATTCGATCTGTCACCGTTACTCTCCCACTTCCCAGCACACCTTCCAACGGACACGATGTCTTTTTTATATTACCCCCGTCTAAATTGCCGGAGACACCAGCCTGAGGTCGGGGTTTGTCAGGTAACTTTAAGGCTATATAGAAACAAGTTATCGCAAGCCCCCAGCATGTTCCTGCCGGAAAATCTAAACCGGAGAGATACGATAATAAACCTAAAGGTATAATCATGCCTGCCAGGATTAAATATAGAAGCGGACTCTCTTCCTTGGACTTTTCCGCAATATCATCTTCGCTTATAAACAATAATACCGCGGCCCCGAATAATGTTCCGCCCCATACTCCCTGAATCACAAAACCCGCGAGCATAAATATAAAACCCTTGATTGCGTGAACACCTCCGTCACTACGGACTGCTCCCGAAGATCCATTGTCTGTGTCTTTCCGCTTTATTTGCGCTTTCCACCATTGCGGCAGACTGGAAACCGGGATGTTTATATCATATTTCTCCAATTGTTCCAACCCGGTCCAATCACGTTCCCATAGATGCAAGATGGCGGGGGAAGCTATCTCTCCCATCACATACCAGTCGGGAAAACATTCCACAAAAAATTCATATAAACGTGAATGTATTAGCGAACCATAACCTTTGTGTTGGAACTTCCAGCTCATTGCCAGATTCTTCAGCCAGAGAGTTTTGTTTTTATTGACCTTTCCCGCTTTTTTCGAGAAAGGAAAATTAGTAAATTCAAATAAGAAAAGAATACCTTTATTGCCCGCGCCCACTTCATGAACATAAATAGGATTTGTCCCAATCTGCTCATATCTCGCCTGCTCAAGGATTTCCTTTTCAGCAACCAGCAGCCGGATCTCAAAAAGCTCCTTTTCACCTATTATCCTGACATTCTTCATATACGCGTAAACCAATGTTCCTTGACCCGCGGTATATTCATATCTCCCGTTCCAGAACGAGGCACGACCTCCCTGAGGATAATCTTCACGTATTAGTACTCCTAAAGGTCCCCCGTTCTTAGATTCCAACTCCTGCCCCAAACGCCCCAGCCAGGAATAATTCTCAAACATATCCGCCCGGGCGCCGCCGTCAAAACCGAAAGATTCATCTCCCGGCTGATATATCCCTCCCCTTTCTCTATACCGTTTCAACAACGGCTGAAGAATATTGCAGGGAATCGCCCAATGCAGCTCTCTCACAGGCGCGTCTTTCCGCAACAGTTCCTTGACATAGGAGGAACTGACATTTGTATAAACATACGGCACCAAGAATACTGTCGGTATCGAAGGAGCCAGTAAAAGGTTGGCCCAGGCAAGCGGAAGTTCGCTCTTTAGATCCTTATAGTCCCTGACCCCGCGCCGAAACACCCCCGCGCCAAAACTGCGCGCGCAATCAACCGTCAATCCGTCGTAACAAATAACCTTTACATTAGTAATCCCGGCGGTTTTCAGGCAAAATTCGATCATCGCTTTGTTCTCCTGCCGCGAAAACCACTGCTTCCCCTCCTTATCCGGGTTGGGACCGATACCGATGTAAACAGTATCGAACATCGCCACCGCCCTGCGCACTACTTCCAGGTGCCCGTTGGTGAAAGTATCGGCAGACCGGGAATCGTCCTTAAAATACCCCGGATACACGGCAATTATGCCTTTGCCTGTTGCATCGCGAATGGGTTCCCGGGAAAACCGTAACGTTCCAGATGTGGATAGCGAAGACTGCCGTTCCCCGCCGTCACGGCTATTTTTGCGCAAACTGCCGGCCGCTTCTCTTTTAGCGGAAAGACGATGATGGAAAACCTTGAACCATCCGCGGTGTTCCTTTAGGAAATTATACGCCGCACTCAACGCTTCCTGAAAACTCAAATCATTTTCGATGCCCGGGTAAATTATACGGTCTTTTAGACACTCCATAGTCTTTGCCGGAGAATATCCTTCCTGATCAAGCCGCATACAGAGTTTCGCTAATAGAACAAGATTATCCTGGTACAAACTAACATCCCCTTTTGAAAAGCGCGCGGCCAAAGGAACTCCGATCTCCAGCACTTTACATATATGGAATATTCCGGCGTCCAGTAATCGCTCCCCCATATCAACGGCAGGTTTGACCCATTCGCCGTTGTATCCCTCTAAGGCCGCGAGCATCTTTGGCAGGGCTCTTTCACATAGATAGTTAATGCTTATTCTTAAGGTCTGCGCTTTTTCAATCAATCCGCTTATTGGCGAAGTCGGAGGAATAACAGAGATTCGTTCGGTGGTTTCCCCGCCGTCTTTTTGGGCCTTTTCCTGTTCCTGCCTACTCACCTCTGGAAGAATACGCCTGCGTATCTTTAAGAGGTATTTTTTCTGACACGGAACCCCAGCCTTCCGTACTGCCTTATACAAATCATCGCCATTCAAGTCGCCTTTCTTCTCGATCACGTCTAATATTATTTTCTTAAGCAAATAATCTCTCGCTTTACAACACAAATCCTTCCAATCCTTAAACCAGTCGTTACGGCATTTATGAAAAGCAATTTTAATTTTCGGGTCGTGTTTAAATACTTCTGTTTTAGAAATGGGACTTGCCTTTCTACTTGGCCCTCTCTGAGCGCGAATTTGTTCTAACGCGGCGTTAACCCTTTGAAATAATTCTTCTTGAGTCTTTATATCCTGATAAATATCCTCTTCATTAGTTATTTGCAATATAAACAACCGGAACCGGCAGTCTAAACGATATTTTCCTCCATATGGAGCAGGCGACAACAACTTTTCTCCTCCGCAATCAAGCTTGCCTACCAGCCTGCTGAAGAATTTGTTATTCATTAAAATGTAGGAAAGCTTCCCGTTCCACCTTTTAACTTTGGCCACGTAGATCTTCTCATTTGGTTTGGTGTTATGCGCGACAGCTGTCAACACCTCCCGTTCATCTTGCGATAGCCCGTTCCAGAGCGGCATGAACATCTCAGAATCTACCGTTTGCTCTGCCTCATGCGTTCCGCCGTCAAGAACATCCATACTCCCTTTTTCCACACCGGCCGGAAAATCAGGCTTACCATCCGCTCTATACTTCCGTATCTTCATCTTTGATATCTGGCCGATGTACAAAAGATACAGGCCGGACAACAGTTCCCGGAGTATAGGATCCATGAAAGACTCCGGCGTGTAACCGCGGGAAAGAGCCACGGTTATTACATATGGCTTTACCTTTTTCTCTTCCAGAATCTTACAGATTCCTCGGATCTGCTTTCGTAATATCCCCAATATGCCCTCTATCTCCGCTTCTTGCTTGTCTTCAATCGGGCTTATATTTTTATCCCAGAAGTAATCGGCGTCGAAATCGAGGATCACCGGTTTGCGGTTCAGGCTGAAATCCGGCAGTTCATCCGTATAAACCTTGTGCACTTTTATTCTACGCACCGCGCCTACCGTTATATCCCATCCTGTATTTTCTCTGAAATCCATCACCCAACTTCCTTCTTCCAAAGGATGAACCGGCCGGAAATAAATCACAGGATGCGTTCCGGTGCCATTTTTAACCGTCAGGTCAGCAACATACATATCGATCTCCTTCCGCTCACTGATAAGAAAATTGGCGAAATAACGATAGCTGTTGACGGGTTTGAATATGGGCGAGACATCGGGATTCCAATAAAGATATTTTCTTCGACCATCACGCATATACTCCGGCAATACCCAGTATATCTCATCGACATATCCATCATATACGGCCGGGGATATAAATTGATCAAAGGCGGGGCGTCTCCGGGCGACGGCCTTGATACTTCGAGACAACGGGTAAAAATCCCAAATGTCGCACATATCCTGATGCGTGTCAAAATGTATCAAAACAGCAGGATTGGTAATACGCTTCAGGAGCCTGCCGATCTCCCAAGATGAAAACGCGTCCCCATGGTTTTCCATAAGAAACATCCGCGGAGCCTTGGAAGGACCTTGAACCTCAAAAATGCTATCCCTCCCTGCTTGCAAAATCGTTTTTACTAAAGAGGACCGGCTAAAGCTCTCCCTGCCGCCGCGTATAGTGTCTCTTACGGCCGAATCTACCGCTTCTGTACTTACCATCCCCTTTTTTAAAGAAGCATCTCTTGGAGTCACTAATTTCCCTTTGCCGCCGTCCTGTTCACGGGCATAACCACGGTAATTCTGCACAGCAGCCGCTCCGCCTTCTTTTTCCAGAATGTTAAGCATATTTTCGAAAGAAGAAACACCCATTATTTCCCGTATTCTCCGCAACCGTTGTAAATACAAACCCCTTTCGCTTCCGCTCTCATCCGCTGCCAGCCGCAATAACAATGTTCCCGCCTTCTTTGTGTTGCAATAACATCCGGCGAACCAGCTTCGGAATGCACCCTCATCATCCGTCATTCTTATTTTCCTGTCTGGAGACAATGGTTTGAACCCGAAAGCTTCCCTTATTCGGCACATCTCAGCGATATCAATCATTGACCAAACCAGAGGAAAAGGGAATTTTTGCAGCAGGCCGGTTCCCTGTTTTGAGAACAAATAAGCGATATTAACAGCGGCCAAATGAGGATTATTTTCCGCGATTAAGCGATTCCTGTCCTTTTCATTCAACCGGCAGCAGCCGCTTTTTTCCAGGTAATTGATCAATACTGCATTCATAATGCCGTCTAAAGATACCCGTCTAAAACCCCAGACGGGTAACTTACTCCACGTATCGCCGACCAAATCGGACAATTCGTTGGAAGAGAATAAAGCGAACACATCCGGGAAAATATCCGGCAGATGTGCCGGAGGAATGCTGGAACCGACGCTCACCGAAGTTTGCCGGGTCATACTCTTTTCCGCTCCTGTCAAAAACGCTTTCAAAAATGATTTATTTGAGCGCACGGCGCGGAAAAACTCTTTATGCGGGCCGCAATCACCGAATAGAGCAAGCAGTGAATAAAACAAAACCGTTATACTAAAGTCAAACAGCCGTATTTCTTTATTCTTGCCGCTGATCCCGGTCAAAACGGCAAGCTGTTTCAAATCAAATAACGCCTCATGCAACTCTATATTAGAGGTGGAGTGCTGATCGTAAGTACGGGAGAGATATGTTGTGGACGTACCCGAATCTCTAAAAAGAGGGGTGCGGATACCGGGGGTAACATATATTGCACAATCCGGCGGGGTATTGGGAAGCAAAGATATGGCAAAAAGAAACTTTTGTTCAATCCCGGGATTACTGCGGCTTGCCGGCATATCCAACTGCCCGCCGGCAATCTTACCGGCGCGATACGTAAACCTTCTCTCCCAAAAACGGCTATTGCTGAATATAAGAGGAAAGACTTTCTCCCCTCCGTCTCTGCCCGGATTTTTCGCATCCTTCGGAGAACGTCTTGTTACCTTACACCCGTATTGGACCACAATAACGGTAATTTGGGCAGACGTCTTTTCAAAAGGCAATCCGGACAAGATTCTTTCCGCTAATGATACCGCCTCTAGATCAACAATCCCTTTTCCGTTTACATATCTTTCGAATGCCAACAGGTATTCGCCCAGGGCTTCCGCGTTGGTGTTCTTTTTTCTGCTTCTATCAGTCAAGATGGCATCTATTCCCGGCATATAATTCATCAAAGACAACCGATGAATAAACGTATCCCAAGCGGTATCCTTTTCTATAATACGCCGCATTTCCTCGGAGAATTTGGCGCGCAGAAAGTGGAGTAGCCCTTCTCCTAACTTCTTGTTGAGATACGCCAGATCACAGCGTTGTGCGCTTAACGCCTGCCGGAAAAGAGGCAGCCAAAAACCGTAGAATTCCGAGTCTTCTCCGGACAATCTGAATAACTTTCTCTCATCGAAAACCCAGGCTTGTTCCGTTCCATTGACGACAGTATATCCTTTGTCAGACAGTTCTTTTGCTTTTGTCGGCGGGACCTCCGTCACTATTCTGTCGATATATTCAAACTTGCCGCTATTTAATTGTGAAAGTAACTCTTTCTGATTAACGATACACATATTGCCTTTTGTTGAATATCCGACTCCCAGACCCTTCAGGGACGTAAGCAATTTTTGCGAACTGCGCAATTTTAAATCAGCATCCCCGCCGTCATTTTTACGGTTATTCCGCGCGCCGGTTGCTCCCATTTCTTCGAGAACGCGTTGAAAAGAAGGGTTTTCTTTCCTTAAACTCAATTCCCCGGCTTCCACAAAACCCCTGAATGAGCCTTCAGCAGCTACTTCCCTCATTATTCTTTGCAGTTCAATCAACTCACGCTGCAAATCCGATGCCGTTTGCCCGGAGAAAAAACCCAACACCACTTTTAGATTCTCTAAAGTGGGGGGTATACGATAACCGGCAAATAGGCCGGCTAACGGATGCTGAACAAGAACACCCGGTTGCAGCTTGTTGAACGTTTCTTTTGGTCCATAAGGCAGTGAATACGATAACGTGATCAGATATTCAGAGATTAATCCTACATCGGCGGCATTCCACACCGCTTCCCAGATACGCACTTCTTTATCATCTAAAACTGCCTGTATTCGATCAATCCCTCTATGAACGGAACGTAAAGAATTCAAATGAAAAAGAGCTGATTTGAATGCGCGCATCCTAATTTGCATATTTATCTTTTCATCAAGTTCTTTCCTGAACGAAATAAAGTTCTCTTGATCGAAACTCGGTGTTTCTGTCTCGACTAACCCCGTGCCGCAAGATACCGGAAAAATCCCTTCGTCATTTTCACACTGGTAAAGACCTGCCTCTCCTCTAAGGCAGGGTGTTATTCCACTAGGCCCTGGTAAAATCCAGCGCTCTGTGGGATAGTCTGCGCTCCTTTCATCGCCAACGCCCGCGTGAACATGCGCCGGGCGTTTACGGGATTTCCCTGATTTTACGGAAGCGGGACACTCATTACGCCGGGAGTTTTTCTTCCACTCGTTGTATTTCTGTGTCAGTAAATCATCGTAGTATTTACCGCCGGGATTAGTCAGTTTTTTCACCCAGGCGTAAAAGGCGTCATACGTGATCCTTTTTCCATTAGACCGCAGAAGTTCGAATCCTTTATGGGGGTTATAATCGCTCTTTTTAAGCGCTGAAACAACTTCTTCAGCGGTCAATCTGTTTTTGTTGTAATCACCGGCGAACTTCTTGTCGTATCCAGGCTCCCCCGGTGTGGTCAACCTGTAAACCACTGTGTCCATCACGCCGCGGCTTACCAACTTGCCATTGGAACACAAATGCCTCAAGGCTGCATTTGTACGGAAACCATTCTCCCGCATCGCTTTTTTTATGTCCTCCCGCGAGGCCTTACCGGCCGGCATATTCTTGATACCCTGTACAGGCACAGATACCTTTTTGCCTGGATCCCCGGATTTCTTAAGATGATCTCCGAATAATCCGAATTCCTTTTCCTTAGCACGGAATTCCGCGCTTTTCTTGCGTAATCTTCGCACCCTCGTTTTGAAAGTATTCAGCTTGACCACATATCCTTCCTTTTGAAGCAAAGCGAGAGCGCGACTACCGTGAAAATTAGTTCTCTCCATGCAATCAAGGATAACTTCATCCGGGACTCTGTCGGCATAGAACTTCTCTTTAACAGCAGCTTTGTGACGTTCGATGACTTCTAAATACTTGGGGTCTTTCCTCAACTGCCGATAATGATGTTCACTGATCCCCAGACGCTTAATTGCCGATTCTATAACGCCTCCGGCATCCGCAAGCGCCTGGTCAAGCTCTTGCGGGGAAGGGCTGATAGAAGGAGGATAAACTCTTTTATTCCTATCCCTGCCGATAATAAAATAGTACCCTTTACCTTCTCTGTCAGAAACAGGACTGCCTTCTTTATCCTTGATAATCCGGACTGCTCTTACTCTGCCATCTTTGATCACCACCTCGGCCTCTGCTTGAGGAAATCGAGAGAAAGTTTTCCATGTGCGGTTGCCCACATAGACTGCTCCGGAAGGAGGCAATATGAAATTCTTTAACGTATGGTCCTGCAATTTACTTAATTCTTTTCCGGACAAATGGAACCGTTTCCCCTCCATCGCACTTGTCGCATTATTCCAGACCTCAAACGGGACAGACATCTTATACCGCCCGTCCCCGCCGTCATTGTTAAGAACTTTTTGTATAATCTTCCCCAGAAAAGCGGCGTCTCTTGCCGCAACCCTCTTAATATTCTCAGGGGTAGATTCATATTCAAGGATAAATACTTCCGAAAAACCGCGTTCTTTAATCAATATTTTCAATACTTCTTCCAGCGCGCCATTCAACGAAAGGGCCTTATATAAAGGAAGATGGATTTCTTTTGTCATCTGATTAAGGAAATCGCTTCCATGAGCGTGAACTACCGCTATGGGAATATCCGTATCAAGTTCACGCAGAAATTTATCAGGAGCGCCTTGCGGAGAAGCCAAAGCATGTCCCAAATCCAGCGTCATCCCCAGATGTTTTTTCTCCCGGGAGCTTAAAATCCCGGATAAAGACGCGAATGTCGAATTCATATCAGCCGCGCTATGCCAGTCCGCGTTTAGCTTTATTGGGATCTGATGGACATTTTCTATGCTCAAAACAACCTTTTCCCTTTCAGCTAACCGGACCAAAGGAAGAACACTGTCGGTGAATAGTTTTCCCGGAGTAGTCAAATGCATAGTAACCGCGCGCGCGCCGACTCGTGAAGCAAATTCAATTGTCTCCCGAATCGCCCGCGTATTTGCCTGTTCTTTAACAATATCGACATGCGGGGCGTGACAGGTCAAATAAACCGCGTTTTCTTCCGATGCCGCCTTTAGCGCGTCAACCGTGCTTGGACTGACAGAAGAAGGCCTGTATCCCGAAAACGCTATTTCAAGGCTGTTCAAATTTCCCCCGATCTCATTAACGGCTTTCAGCAAAGGAATAATGCCGCTGGCATCAGCGCCTTTCCAATAAGACGGTCCGGTTTTAAGCTCATATCCGCCGTCTTCTTTATCTCCTTCACCTGCCTGTTCACAAGGTTTATTCCCAAGCATAAGGTGCGCTGTAATCATAATAACATCTTCATCCGCCGGCTCATCCACCGGGCTGATTTCAATATAGAACTCACCTTCTCCAATCTCCTCCGGAGAGCAAGATTCCGTATATCCGGCTTGCCGGAAGGCATTCAATATTTCCTGATATGCCGGCTCAACACCGCCAAACGCTTCCGCATGGACAACGAAGGTAATAGCGTTGGATAATTCCGATTTTCCTACACTGGATAATGCCGCTCTTCTGAGAATAAGCAGGCTGGAGGCCAGGTATTCATCAATCCCCAGATACCAGTTGCTTTCATCCGGCATTACCACTGAAGGAATATTAAACAGCCACTGCAGCTCTCCGACCGGAATCTCAACCGGCACTTCGGTGATCACGCCTTTTTCATCGATCTCAATCCATTTATTTCCATTCTCATAGTCTCGATCCGGAAAATCCTCTCTGCGGTGCGGCCCTATGGACTGCTCGGAGTATAAAGCACAAAGGATCACTGCCCAGGAGAAATCGAGTTTATTGCGCAGTTCCAGAGCCTTTCTGGTTGTCAAGGTCATCTCCGAAATTTTTTCCCGCATCTCCTCTACCGCCCTCTTTGCTTCTGTCAGGCCTTCTTTATTCCTGGTCAACCACACATTTTTCTGCATTATTTCTCCCATCCGCCTATCCATCGCTTCAACATCAGACAGTTCTTCTCCCGGAGAAACACGGTATAATACTTCAGGAATAGCTATACCCGCCAAAGAAAGCTCTTCTTTTCCAAAAACATACTCCTTCATCGCCATAGCCGCGTTAAAAGCCATCTGTAAAAGCTCGGATAAGGAATTACTCGCCATGCGCTCTGCGCCATGAAGCCCGGTATATGCCGATTCTCCCAAAACAAACAGCCGTTTGAGCAAAGATCTGCCGGATTTGTTCACGGGCGCGCCTCCTATGGTATAATGTGCCGCCGGCGCAATCCTGATCAAGTGTTCGGCCTCGTTAAAATTCTTGTCGCGCTTTTTAATCTCTTCATAGAGATTACCGAAATGCTCCTTAAAATCTTCCATATCGGGTATAAATAGGTAAACATATGGCTTGCCCGACTTCTCCATTTCCTGCAATATCGCCAGAGAAACCACATAACGTTCCGCCATTTCCAGCTTAGGGTCGTATTTATGCATGAAAAAGACCGGATTTCCGTCCTCATCAGGCTCAAGAACACAAAGCCGGGCCCCTTTACCGTCACGGGGATTCCGGACTGCTTCCGAGATCAGGAAAGCTTCCTGCGGGTTGGCTTTCAGGTAAAGCGCGGTGGGATGTATCTGGATCAAATGCATATTGGTAAGCTTGGCCCCGGCACGCAGTAATACCGCATGCCCGTCACCGGTTGCCGCGGGAGAGTTGGTAGTCCTGGGAAATACCCGCCCTCCGCCGCCCATTCCAACCACGGTTTTCTCCGCCAGGTAGAAAATGAATTTACCGCTGGAAAGATCCAATCCTACCGCTCCTAAAACCTCTTTTTCTCCGCCTGCCGTGTCTTTAGTCAAAAGATCCAGGACAAAAAAGTTTTCGACTTTTTGGATATTCCGCCCTTTTTCAATCAGGTCATTGACATTCTCCGTTAAAGTCCTTTGTATTTCCCTTCCGGTGGCCGCCCCATCGGCCTTAAGAATCCTGGAAATTCCGGAATACCCGCCTTCCCGGCTGAGATTGAGAACATCCGTTTTCCCGTCCTTGGACTTTTTCATATCGAAATTTGCGCCTCTCTCCATTATTCTTTTAAGACGCAGCGTAAACCCGCACACATCATCCCGTACCACAGACAGCTTATTAAGCAAATCCCCAATCAGGATCGTATCTATCGCGTGACGCTGAGGGGAATCTTTCTTTTCTCCCTCCGGCTGTTCTTTAAGCTCACCGGGCATATTAGCCGCGGCGCCACCCTGCGCCCGCGGAGTATTCGCTGATTCTTCTATATCTTCATCTTCGCCGCCCTTAAACGCGATAGTGGCGGATACTTTCGGATTTGCCTCCAGCATCTCCACCACAAATCCAAGCGAAGCGCCGCCTCTGCCAAGAGAAAGTATCTCGGTCCGGCGTATTTCGCTGTTGGCGATAACTGATAGTTTCCTGTTAATATTAGGATACGAAGAAAGATATTGCCGATAAGCATCGATTGCGTTTTGGCGCGATTGAGTAGTGTTGAGGACACCGGCGTATATACTGAAGGCCTCTAAAACTGTTTGAAGCTCTGTGGAATTGAAAAAGGCGGTAAATAATTCATAGGTTTGAGGAGAAAAAAACACGCGCGCGTTTCCTTCCATAACCTCAACGGCGACAAATACCGGAGGCGCACGGGCAGGCTGTTCGGTAAGACAGTAGAATTCAACCGGCGGATTCGTCCCTTCGGAAAGCATCCTTTCATAGATACTTTTGACCGGGATATCCCTGCCATCTCCCGGAATCATTCCTTGATTCGGACTCAATATGTCGTAATATCCTTGCCTGACGAACACTATATCTATTTTATCGCCTCCGTCAAAACCGCTGTCAACGGTGCTTTCCGAAACAGGTCTATCCTTGTTTTCATTAGACGCGGCAACTACGGCATTTGTTTTCGGCCAATACTGTGTTATCAAATCCCTGCGAATACTGCCTCGACGGATAAAAATACTCCCATTGCGACGATATATCTTGAAGAGGCCTATGAAAGCCAGTATCGCGGGCGATAAAGGAAGTTTCTTGTCTCCCTGTAGAACCTTAAAAGGGATATCTTGGCTATCGTCCACGTTCATAAGTCCGCAAATGAATCTTCCGGCAGAACTGTCCATATTCAATATGTTCCCCAGAAGGCCTATCACATTTGATGTATTACGTTCACTCACTCCGTAGGCCTCGGCATGACTTCTAATATAGAACCTAAAGTCCTTCATGTATAGCGACTTAAGGGCAACGAAGACTTCGGGAGTGATCGTTTCTGGTCTTTTCTCTCCCTGAGTCAACAAGCCGTAATGCCGCAGGAGAGATAATATTACCGCCACCTGGATGTCAATCTTTTCTCCTCCGTCCTGGTTAACCTTAGCTGTCTCTGCAGTGTCAAAGCCGGGATTAACACATTCCGCCATGACGCCCCATACTTCTATGCGAGGCCAATACAACTTCATGATCTCTTGGCTGATACTACCACCTTTTATGACATAGGCAGTGCGGACTGAACCAAGATTAAGAATACCGATGACCGCCAGCAAAGCCGGAGAGAAGGGCTGGCGGTGGTAATTTGGACCAAATACCTGCCGCTCTAAATCGCCGTATTTTGTCGGCGCTCTTGGCTCTTCAAGCGTATATAGCGCATATAAAAGAGCGCGAGTAGCTTTATCGGGAAGCTCCCTCAGAATATGATCCAACTTTCGTATAGTTGCGGCTTTTGTGTTTATTGTCGGCGCCACACGCCGGGGGCTGAAACCTTTATCAGCACAATATTTCTCTCTTAAAGCAATAAACTCTTCCGGGCTGACCGAAGCAGTATCTCCCATTTTATGGGCTTCCCGTATTCCGTAGTGGCGCAATAATCCGAATAACGCTTCTACCTGTTCATTATTCCTCCCCCCGTCGTCTGCGTACAGCTCGAATTTCTGCCGCAAGGTCTGTTCTAACTCTCCCGGGCGGTCTTTTGCCGTCAGATCTCTTATTATCTCCCTGCTTTCATCCTCGCTTATTTTCATGAGCCCGGCAAAAACCTTGGCCAACAGGTCCCGCTGTGAAACTTTCGTCAACCATATCCACAATCTATCGGCTTCTGCCAATTGACGTATACCATCCTTCAAAGCCCCCGGGTTAGTTCCCTTCGGGATTCCCATGTTTTCTCGCTGTTCTCCCGAACTTTCCTCAAGAGCTTTCAAGACTATTTCCTCGAGACGGCGTGGCCTTTCGGTAATATCGGATTGGCACCGCGGATTATCCTCGGCAAAAAGAGAAGGATCCTTTCTAAACAATTGCAATTTGCTAAAAAATTTGGCCGTATCATAGCCTCCGTCTTGAATTAAACTTCCGGCAGTATGCTGGGTTTGTTGGGCGTCGCGCGCAGTGTGCATCCTCTGCCGCAGACGGACATTGTCCGATTCACCCGGTTTTCCTCCATCCTTCCCTTCCCGGGAATATATACATTTCGTTTCCGTGCCACGCCACGGCTCTTCTTCGCCCCATTTCGAAATCGTGTCCATTGCCTTCAGCCCAAGCCCGTGGTACCATTTGTTTTCCGTCCGTGAGGCGAAACCATGAGCAAAGGCCCACGACTGAGGCCGTGGTCTGAGTCGAATGGTCAAAATGGCTTGGCTAAGAATTAAATATATAGTATTCTTTATGAAAAAGGGACACCTCATGTCTAAATATGAATTCCCGGTAATTATAGAACGTGATGAAGACAGTATTTTAATTGCCACCGTACCCTGCCTCAAAGGCTGCCATACCCAAGCTAAAACGCTCCCAATTTTACTCAAACGGATTAAAGAAGCTATCTTGCTCTGCATTGATGTCCAAAAAGATATACCACAGCTTAAATTCATCGGCTTGCAGGAATTAGAAATTTCCGCATAAAAACCATTCCGTTGAAACCCTGTATAATTATTAAGATCCTCAAAAAACTTGACTTTGAGCCAATCCGTCAAAAAGGCAGCCACATTTTCTTTAAATATCCCGATGGAAGATGTACGGTAGTTCCTTAACATGAGGGAGAAGACATATCTAAGGGACTTCTGCGTAAAATTTTGCAGGATATCGAAGTAGACTGGAATACCTTTATATCCTATAAATAAACTTTTTGCAGGATCGCCCTGTTCTACTCCCCCTGCAACAGCGTTTTCGTCGTGCGTAAAAGTAACTCCCCTTAAATCATTTCCCGCTAACCGCTTCCCGTTATCCGCTACAACGCCTCCATCGTAGTTCCCGTCATCAAATAACGCCCTTATTTCTTCGGTACCGGTTATTCCCTCACTCCATCCCAGAGCATCCAGCGCGGCCGCGGCTTTCTGCCGTACATAATAATCCACATCTCTTAAGGAGGCGACAAGCGGCGCAAGAATACCTGGCTCACCCGTTTGCGCAAGCATATTTATTACGAATTCCCTATCCCGGGCTGTTTCGATCCTGCTTAAAACCTTCGCCAGCGGTTCAACAACCAAAACGGAATTGCTCTTTGCTATCGTTTCTATCGCCTTTTTTAAAAAGTTTTCGTAATGTCCTTCAGCGCTTACGAGAGCCTCGGCAAGTATCGGGATCATGACGGCAGGAGCGGGCATTTTCCACAAAGCCTTTGCGGCCGCCCGATAAATAATACCCCCTACCGGACACGCCTGCCTGCCGGACAGGCAGGGAAAAACGGATACTTTCCGGGCTAAGCCGGGGACAAATAAATAAGCCGCTGCCATTCCACCTTTCCTGCCACGGAAAGATAGCAGCTGAACAAACGGCTTATAATCGCTGATATATTGGAATAATAATTCTGAAGAATACGGAATAACTAATACAGTTGCCGAGGCTGCGGCTGCAGTAGAGACAGCAACGATAGAAACCTGATTATTTCCCCCGTCGCGGCTTCGATATTCAGGCAACTGTGTTTTTACAACATTGCTTACCTCCTCAACCATTCTGCCCGCCGATCCATAACTACAACAGTTTGTTCCGCATGATTCTGATGAGGGGGGAAATGACGGGCAGTGCCCGGGAGTGACCGTACGCAACCCGGACATCTCAGTGCCGCCGTCCATCCCAAGATATGAATCCGGATCTTTCTCGACTATTTCGCATTTCCCCGCAGGCGCCGCATCACGAGTCATATGAAGCCTGGTCTCGGCGTACCCTATCAGACTGAATATTTTCCATTTCACTCTGAATTCCGCATCTGCACGCTCTTTATCCACAGCCCTCAACATTGCTTTATTAACCAAATTGATATTGCACCCAAAAATAATTTCCCTCAGGGGCAGCTGATTAGACCAGTATTTTTCTAATGTCGACAAGATCAGTTGTTCATCTTCCGGCAATATATTCAATCCATTCTGATAATGTATCCTCAACAGGCGCAGAATATCGCTGAAAGCAAAATTCCGGTTATCCGTAATGATCCGCATATTGCCTTCCAGCATATCGAACAGCGCTTCAGTCTCACCATAAAGTTCCCCCTTATAATTCATGCCTGTTTTCAAAATGGATAACCCGCTGCTTGATGAAAAAGCCTGCCCCGTGATTGAATCAACGATTGCCCTCTTGATGTACACAGGCTGCCGCTCAGTCGCGAAATCGAAAGTCGTCTCATTAGGATGTACAACGACCTGCCTGTCTACCATAACTTTTCTCGGCCCGATATAAAAAACATGCAGCCCTTTATATTTAACGCTTTTTTCATCTTCGGGACGCCTAAGAAAATCATCGACAGTTACAGTTCTACCAAGCTCGCGGGACATAACCACCGCCAACTTTTCCAGTTCCTGCATAGCGGCTTCGTACACCCGGAGAGTGGCCTGCGAAGTAGAGATGGTAAAATCCCGTCGTTCCTCAAGGGTCAAGGGTACCTTAACAGTCAGGTCAAAATCATTGGGATTCTCAACATCAAAAAACCAGTTATCCCGGATCGCCCCGCCCCAAAGCAGGATATTCTCAAGATTATTCGCTTTCAACAAATCAAGAAACTCCTTGACGACCTGGAATCTAATCTCCTCAATCGGAACCTTATTTCCCGCCAACAAGGTTTTTTCCACCAAAGCTGTATTAAGCCCGGAAATTTCCTTACGGATCACTCCGTATTGCTCCCATTTCTGCTTTCGCACAGCACGGTTTATAGCCGATATAGCATACACGGCGGCGGCATACACCGGCTCTATTCTGGTATCTATACCCAGAAGCCTTCCATGATCAAAAACTTCTATTCTTTCGGAAGCCGGCCGCTGAGAAAGAATAGTATCCCGCAATACCGGAACTGCTTCTGCCGCCTCTGCTCCGAAATCGGCCAGAACCATTATCACATCGGATTGTATGCGTTCATCCTTAACAAAACGCATAAGCGCATCGACGGCATCCTGTCCCTTATTCTTCAACCCGGACCATTGTTCTTTGGCGATCAGATAATATATTTCGTCGGTACCGGTTATTCCCTCACTCCATCCCAGAGCATCCAGCGCGGCCGCGGCTTTCTGCCGTACATAATAATCCACATCTCTTAAGGAGGCGACAAGCGGCGCAAGAATACCTGGCTCACCCGTTTGCGCAAGCATATTTATTACGAATTCCCTATCCCGGGCTGTTTCGATCCTGCTTAAAACCTTCGCCAGCGGTTCAACAACCAAAACGGAATTGCTCTTTGCTATCGTTTCTATCGCCTTTTTTAAAAAGTTTTCGTAATGTCCTTCAGCGCTTACGAGAGCCTCGGCAAGTATCGGGATCATGGCGGCAGGAGCGGGCATTTTCCACAAAGCCTTTGCGGCCGCCCTCCGGACATTCGGGGAATCATCATGCAATAATGCTATTCCTAATGCCCCCAAAGCCTTACGATCTCTAAGGATGAATAATTCCCAGGCAGCGTCCGCTCTCTTTTGATCATCCTTGTCATGTAACAAATCTTTTATCAAGCGCTCCACATCCCCGCCGTCGCGGAACCTGTCCGACTCCCTACCGTTCTCTGCCGTCCGGACAATCTGTGAACGGTCAATCCCGACGCGCTCGCTACGCTCGCGGTCGGAATTCCGACCGAGCGAAAACGAGCGTCGGAGCTGTGAACTAAACGCCCCGGAAGAAATAGAGCCTGGATTATCAAGTTGGTTTAAAGGGATTCTCATGCCACTGGATGGTTTATGAATAATCCTAAAAACTTCATTGTCTAATTTCACTTTCTCCATAAATATAAATGAGGAGTTAGTATGTCTGTATTCCTCAAAAATCCTAAAACCCAGAATAATCTTATCTGAACCATTAGCCATATGGGCCAATCCATATCCGATAACATCTTTATTCCGGTTGACAAATAATTCTATAAATCCCGGATACCCCTTAATCCGTGTATCAGGGATAACAACTATTTCCATATCTGCAGCTATTTGATCTTTATACATCATACCGATAGGTTTCAACGCGTTTAGGAAAATGAGACACGACCCTAATTCCTTCTTAGTTAAATTAATATACTTCTCCTTGACAGTTTTCTCCCGCATAGTATTCACTGTGCGTCGATAATCATTATTTATTTCTTTTTTCATTTGTTCCGGTGTCCGCCATCCCCCAAGCATCCAACGCAGGCATGCGCCTGACGGATCGAATATAGACGGCTGCATACTGAATTCTATCCCGCCGTCAGCTTTGAATTCATCTACTAACTCCTTCCCGAATAAAACGCTGAATAACTCCGGGTCCCCGCCTCCGATCACGGTCACTTTTATGTCTTTTGGCCTCCGGCTTCGCATTGTAATTGCAAACGACCCGAGGCCGAAGAATTCGCACACCTGCGGATCAAGAAGTAAGCATCCCCCTTTGAATTCCACCGGGGCTTCAAACAAGTATAATAATTTCAGCCCCTCCTTTTGACAATCTTTTAATGCCAAATGAGACGCCTGGAGAAATGTTACTATAAATTTAAGAAAATTGTCGCAAGAGGAGGTCTGCTCCCCAACTTTGCGAAAAGATCCTTTTTCTTCCCGGATATACTTTTTCAAGCTTAAAAATACCTCTTCCCTGCCGACAGCGGCCTCTTCAAAATACCCTATGACCCGTTCCAGAGTGTCTCTTTCATAATCAACCTGTTCCACAATTTCCGGATGAACTTGATAAAACCGCATCAAATCAAGAATTATTTTCATAAATGGGCTGAGTTTCTGCTTCTTGATCGAATACCCGGGCGAAGTTTGTGCCTTAACAACCTTTTGCGCTCCTGGACCGATACTATCCTTGATATCCTTTCTCGGATCCCCGCTTGCCGAAGATTGCGAAGGAAGTCTTAAGGCGGGTTTTGCCCGTCCTTTAACTGTCATGCGGGAGTTTACCGTCTTCCCTCTTTTTTCATTTCCGGATTCTTTTGCCGGCTGTTCATGAGAGGATATCGTGTTTTCCTTTTTTACCGGTTCCTTTTCCTCTACAGGCCGAGATTGATCCTCCGGCAAAGGAACAAAACCGTATGTATTTAGCAATTCTTCTATTCTCGTTTTATGTTCCACCTTACTGGTCTCGAGTAGCCCGGTAGAACATCCGGAGGCAAAAGCTTCCCGCAGTGGCTTGCCGCATTTACCGGCAAATTCGAAAACGCTTTCCGGGTTGGCAAAATCAATCCCATGCACGGCGGATAACATATTAATAATGGCAAAAGGAATTAGAAAATCCGATTGGACGCTGTGGATTCTCTCCTCGGAAGCGTATGCCCAAATCTCATAATGCAATTTTTTAAAGCTACTGACCGCACTGCGCCTTTCCAGCCGCTTATCTCCTTTTACCTCTTTTCTTTGCGTCAAGCGCAGACGAACACCGGCCTTCTCCGACTCCGAATATGTAAATGCGGAGACCACAAAACCAAGCCAGAAAAGAAGACCCGCGCTGAATCTTATCGGGAATTTCCTATTCCCGGATAGCCCGGCTATTTCCACTCTTCCTGTGGTCCAGCCGGCGCTGAGAGCTTCAACCTCAGCATATATCGAATCCTTAATACGCTTAATAATCCCAGGGGCTTTCCCATAAAGGGCATTTAGAAGTTTCAAGAAGACGCTCAGTTTGACGGCTTGTCTATTCTCATCACGCAGGTGAAATAAAACATGTCTTTGCAGACCGGCTGCCTTGACGATAGAATTGTCCAATTCTTTGGTCACTTGCTCTCGCATTATTGTTGTTCCCTTTTCGCTCAGGTGAAAGTATAATACTTCGCTTATATCGGATTTCTCGAGATCGCTCCAATCGATAAAAACATCTCCCTCAGTATATTCTCCGCCGTCCTTATCCTGCCGAAGGTAATCTGCTCCGCATTCATCCCCGGCTTGAAAGCCGGTGATTTCTGCGGTTTGATTAAATAACATCTCCAAGACTTTTAGCCCCTTCTCCCCGATTATCAATGTCCCCGGCTGATCTCCGGGAAGAACCATATCATTCGCGCTAAAACTGCTTATTCTCGCCGCTCCTTCCAGAACGTCTATCAATTCCCCTCTCGGGATATTCAAACGGTATCCGCCGGCAATATATAACAAATATTCCATAGCGCGGCTCAACTGTTCTCCGGTTTTCTCTGCCTCTGGAGTATTGCCGTTAGCCTTAACATACATTGCCCGGTACCGGGTCAAAACACTGCTTAAGGAACGGCTTCTATTTTCTCTTACATCAGTATCGGCTATATTGGGCTGTTCCAAGCCTATAAGCGCCTTAGACAAAACAGCGATCGGAGACATAGGAGTTCCTACAGGGGGCAATCCGCCTCCCTGCAGAATCTCGCAGCATCTCGAAGCTATTTCTTCCCAATATCTCTTTTTAACAACCCCGCCGCTGATCAAGGTTATTATCTTCTCCCGTGCCGGGGATGGTAAAGGCAATAATATCTCCGACATTACCGATAATCTCTTATCTCGCCGCGGGCCGGCTGGGTCCCGGACGCTTGCAAAATCCGGCTTCTTCTCAACAGGATAAGCAGTAGCAACTTCATCCCCGCAGATGCTTATAATCACCCTAACATTAAAACTACCCCTGGAAGATTCTATGACGGCAGACAAAACCCCTTCTTCTAAAACCCGTCCTTTTTCAACAACTTCCATTATCACCGCCGCTATTTCTTCAGAGCTGTTTATTCCCCATGCCGCGAATTCGTTAGCGTGACGGGCCAATATATGCTTAAAACCAAAATCATCGCTCCAACTGTTCAATACCACAAAACGCCTGCCGCGCAAGATTATCCCGGCGCTGCGCAGTTCACTCAGCACGCCGCCCGCAGAATTTATTCCCATATTACCTCCGCCGTGGCCCCTGATTTCATTATTCAAGATGTCTATTGTCAGGAACGGCTCACGCGTTTTTCTTAGAAGCAATTCCAGATCCAGTTTATTGTCCTCTCCTGCCGCCCGAAAATGGAAGCCTTTTTTAAGCAAATTCACGCCGTGACCGCGCGCGCTCCACACGTCCGATATATATCCATAAAGTGTTTCCGAAAGCATTTCCGGGTATATAAGCATATCCCCGTCAAACAAAAGCATTTTCATAAGAGCCAACAATTCCCGGACTATCTCACTAAAATCCTCCTCTGAAACAGCGGCTTTCTCGCTGCCGTACTGCTTTCCGCCGTCGGTTACTCCGGATACCGAAGCCTCTTTTCTGAAGCCAAGCATCCATTCAAGCTTGCGCATTTCTTCGTTGTATTCGAACAATCCACTCCGCTTGCCGCGCCGCGCCTTGAGCGGAGAGATTAAATCAATCCCAGCCTCCATTGCGCTCAACCACTTCTTCTCCTCATCGGTTATTTCTGCCGACTCCTGCACAATGCCGGAAATATCAACCCGAACCGAATTCTCTATCAACTCCAACCGCTCACGAATCACAACCCCAAGATCCGCCGCGCGGTATTTCACTCCCAGCATCTCCGGATCACAGCCTTTCTCAATAGATAAAATATACAGATAGAATGCCTGTAATGCGCGGACTTGCTCAAGTGATGACACCCCGCCAATAACCGCGACCAGCCGCGCGTAAGCGGTATCCCGCTCCCTGCCAAGCCGCGCGTCCTCTGCTGACTCCACAACTCTACAATACTCCTCCCACAGTGTTAATATATTTACTCCCTCTTTTTCATGCGTTATCTCAGCAGCCAAACATTCCCCCCTAATGGGAGTATCTACGGCTACACTGTCAGCATCCTGATTCTCTATCTCTTGCTCCCATGCAATATCCCACAACTTGATGGTCTTATCTGCGCTCCCGCTGGCAAGAATCTTCCCGTCGGGGCTAAAGGCTACTGACTTTACATAACCACTGTGACCGAATAAGCTGCGGATTCCTTTACCCGTAGCCACATCCCACAGTTTGATGGTATGATCATCGCTCCCGCTGGCAAGGATCTTCCCGTCAGGGCTGAAGGCTACTGACCATACCCAATCACTGTGGCCGGATAAAGTGCGGATTCCTCGCCCCGTATCCACATCCCACAGCTTGATGGTATGATCATCGCTCCCGCTGGCAAGGATCTTCCCGTCAGGGCTGAAGACTACTGACCATACAGT
>WOYI010983765.1_pt1 | contig 140857 bp, 144 predicted proteins | sample 6423411 | NCBI WGS metagenome assembly WOYI01 (sample SAMN13441803, study PRJNA592873) | oil field metagenome | biome: oil field; feature: oil-well bore; material: oil-contaminated soil; isolation source: oil-contaminated soil from oil-well borehole | place: Germany: Wietze | collected...
ATGGGCGATTCCTCCACGGCATGAATGCCGGGGTCTCCTCGCCCTTTGAGATGAAAGAGAACAATAAGAAAAAAGCCGGAAAGAAAGGTATATCATGGGATCCCATCTCCTGTATCAGGAGTCACCCGGTTCCTGCCCTCTTCTTTACATTCCTCGGCGGAATAGGAATGGGGGCCCTCATAGCATATAAAATCAGAAAGATCGGGGAATCAAGGGCAGAAGAGGAGACGAAGAAACAGGGAGGGGTTCTTCCTCTCCTGATGACACTTATCACCCCATACATCCTCCACCGCATCCTCCGGATGATAACCAAATAACTCAGCTGGCAGCAGGAGGTATCCCGGCCTTCCTCCATCCGCCGGAAGGTACCATTATGTGAAACTCCGCCCCTTCTCCGGCGGTTCCTGTTTCAGCAATGATGATCCCGGTGATCGAGAGGATCTCTGAAACCAGGTAGAGGCCAAATCCATGGCTCCTCCCAAATGCAGGCCTGAAGATTGATTCCTTCTTTTCATCAGGAACACCGGGGCCATCATCTGCCACGATGATCACGAGATCCCCTGAATCCTCCAGAGCCCGCCATCGAAGATGGTGAGCAGAGGCGGCATGGAAAACGGCATTCTGGCAGAGATTATTGATCACCTTGCCGAGCATCGGATCTGCAAAGATCTCAATATCTCTGATCTCGTTCTCAAGGGAAAGGGAGGATCCCTTCAGGATATCCGGTGCTATGGAATCTATATATGAACCAATATCCTGCCACGACGGTGATTGTGCACCCATATCCTGGTAATCACGGGTGAACTCGATCTTCCTCTGGATCGCACTCACCCGCTCTTCCACCTGGCTGAAATAGGTCTTCACCTCATCTGTCATAGGAAAATCCGAGGCGAGATCAATGTATCCGGCAGCAACCATGATATCGTTGAGAATATCATGCCGTGTGATCGCTGTCAGGATGTTCAGCTTCTTATTCGCAAGAGAGAGTGCATCCTGCACCTCTTTTCTCGTGGTTATCTCCTGATCCTTCTCTCTATTTGCATCAAGGAGACGCTGGTATGTACGGGCATTTCTGATCGCAAGGCCAAGAACCGGAAGGAGTACCTCAGCAGTATTCCTGTACCCATCAAAAAACTCGGGATGTGCGAAGTGATCGAGCCTGAACCAGAGCAGCACCTCACCCCCATATGCAACCGGCAGAACAAGGCCGGATACCCCCTCTTCATAAGGGGTATCAGAATGTTCTATAACTGAGGGGGAGAAGAGGAGCCTGAAGAGATGATCGATCCGTCTGATCACCTCCTGTTCCGTGGCTGCCGCCGCAATATCCTTCAGGAGATCAAATGCCATCGTGTAATCTGCTACCTGCTCCTCAAGCCCTTTCAGCTGCTCCATTGTCCTCTCCCTGAGGGCAACCAACTCAAGCGAGGCGAGTATCTCCCTGAGCCGGGCTGAGAAGAGATCCAGATCAATTGGGACGATAGTGAGGGGCACAGAGAGCCGATCCGCCAGCTCCCTTGCACCGGCATCGGCGGTACCATCATCACGGGTTCTGAGATGGACGAGACGCGAAATCCCGGTATCGGGGAGAGAGGTCTGCTCATCTGGCGAGATTATCTGACAGGGAAATGTCAAACGTTGTTTCCCTGCGAACCCCGAGGAGATCATATAGACACCCGGACTGGAGAGTGAACGGAGTTCATTCTTCGTTAAGAAGACATCCGGGGATCTGAGATGGGCAGAGAAACCAATCTCAGGTATAGGAGAAGAGCAGCCACAGCTCAGCACACAGATCTGATCGATGTCTTCCGAGAGTGCAGCATATGCCTCTCCAAACGCGTCCTTCCATTCAGGAAACGGCATACTGCAATGGGGATTATAGAAGATTGTCCGGACATTCGCGTACATTGAATTCCGAAGGGCAAACAGTACCTCCACCTCAAGGTTCCTGCAGGCAAGGATGCCAACCAGCGTCTCTCTCTCCATCATGTGATCGGGTATCTCCCATAGGTTCTGGCAGCATCTGCGATCGCCCTGAGAACAGAATCCCCGACCTGCCAGGGGATCTCGCCGTGATTATCCGAGAGGATGAAACCTCCGCCGGGACCGGCCTTTGATACTGCCTCCCGTACCTTATCTTCTGCCTCCTGCCGTGACCACCGCCACATCGAAACGCCATCAAGGTTGCCGATAAGTGCCATCTTCCCGGCAAACGTCTCCTTCAGGAGACTGAGATCTTCAAGTGCCGAGACGCCCACGGCAACCGCCCCGGATGCTTTCAGCTCATCAGCAATGGCAAGGCATCGTCCTGAGGCAAGGTGGTAGACAACCCCGCCCTTAATCGTTGGAATGATCTTTTGTGCAATCCGGCATCCGGTTCGTCTGGCAACTTCAGGCGGGATGATCGTCGGAGAGGTGACCGGATCAAAGTAGATGACCGCGGTTGCACCGGCTTCAACCTGGAGGTTCGCCCAGATAGTACAGAACTCACTATTCACCTCCATCAGGTCCCAGAAGAGTGGATCGTCCCCGAGGAGGAGATCGAGATACCGGGAGAAGCCAAGCTGCATCACAGGAAGAGAGAACGGGGAGATCGCCACACCATAAACCGGAACAGAATCGCCATACCGATCCGCCAGGATCCGGGTTGTTTCCAGCATTCGTTGAAGCGGCGGGCAGTCAGCCGGATCAGGCACCTCAAGAGAGCTGATCATCTCGGGATCCCGGATCGGCGGGGCGCCGGCATTTGGCGGACCATTCTCAAAAAACAGGACATCCCCCCCAAACGCCTCCACTTCAGCCGCCCCATAACAGAAGCCGGTGAGGCAGTCGTTGTCATACTTCTTCATCAGAAGCTCCTGGCCTTTGACCACATGATCCACCTTCTGATAGTACTCACGGATCGATAACCCAAGCTCACGTGCCCCGTGCATCGTAAAGTTCAGGAAGAGCGGAACCCGATCCGGCTCTTTATGGGAGAGGGCAGTAAGCGTCCGCTCAAGCGGGGTCATCTCAGCTCTGCTCATTGTATCCCTTCATCTAAGAGACACACAGCTTCTGCTGCATCATGGGCAAAGGCATCTGCTCCGACCTCCTGCCAGAGCTGCTCATCAAAGAGGAAGGGAGCACCACCGACGATCACCCTGACAGGTATTCCCTTCTCATGGATTCCATCCATCAGATGACGGATCTCAAGTGCTGCACGGAGCATCAGGGTGGAGACAAAGAGCACCTCGATTTCATCCCGCTTTATCAGTTCGAGGAGCTCGGGAACGGTAATTCCGGCACCATAATCCTCCACACGATACCCGGAAGCATGGAGAGAGGAGAGCACGGTCTCTTTGCCGAGAGTATGGAAGTCTTCAAGAACCACAATCCCGATCTTCGGCTGATCTTTCCGTATCCCCGACACGGGAAGCGGCAGGCTGTGGATGTACTCCTCACAGATCCTCCCGCTCACGTAGATCTGGGAGAGGGCGGCATCCCCCCCGGCCCATTGCTCTCCAATTGACCTGAGGGCAGGCTCAATCAGCGTAGAGATGCAGGCATACGGTTCATCGGGATTGCATGCTCCACTGAGGATCTCTCGTGCCCCGGCGGAATCTGACCTGAGGAGGGCCGACTCAAGTGCCTGTACTGAAGATCCATCATCTCCGCTCTTCATAGTTCTTTTAATGCCGTTTGGTTACGATAAAGGTTTTGAGGATTGGCGGTAGAAAAAGAGAAACTCCCGACCAACTTTTCTCTTCAGAAGATATCCTGAGTCCACCAGTTCAAGAAGATCAGATCGTGCTGTTGCATAAGCGACATGGTACACCTCAGATACCGCCTTGATCGTGATTGGACGATCCGGATATTGCATCATCTGCTTTAGTATCTCAATCTGGCGGAGGTTGAGTTCATCAGAGAATTCAGATGATGAGATCGAACCGATCAAATCCTTCTGATTTTTATCGATATATCTCCGGAGATCAGTGATCGTCTCATCGATCACCCCGACATTATACCTGATGAAATACGTCAGATCGAGATCATCGGTCTCGGTATAGAGATATGCCCGTTTATACTGCCCCCGCGTATCATAGATCCTCCGTGATATCGGTAGATATTCGAAAATATGGTAGTCATTCTTCAGGACATACCAGTAGAAGACAGTTCGGGCTGTCCTCCCGTTCCCATCATTGAATGGGTGAATATATCCTATGAGGAAATGCAGGACGATCCCTTTTACGATCGGATGAATGAAGCTTTCAGGCTCCGTATTGGCAAATTTGCAGAGTGCATCAAGGAGATCGGGGATCTGGGCCCGTGGAGGCGGAGTATGCAGTATGGTACCTGATGCATCAAGGACGACGATATCGTCATTATTCCGGAACCGTCCTTCATCGGAGGGATTGGATAGCGTATCATACGTTATCATCTTCTGCAAACGGAGGAGAAGGTCAGGAGTAAGATCTTCTGAAAGGAATGAACGTATCTCCTTCATTGTCCGGTATCCATTGACGATCATCTGTTCATCGCGATTTCCGGGTTTCCTCTGTTCCTCAAGCATTCTGCGGGCAACCTTCCTGGTCGTTGCTGCTCCCTCAAGCTGGTTGGATGCGATCGCCTCCTCCATCATTGAACTGATCAGATAACGGTCATTGTCATGAACAGGAGTATCTACAAGAGCAGAGAGGCTTTTCCCGGCAGTTCTATCGATCTGGTGAAGAATCTCGAGACAGCGAGCAGGAAGCGTATAGCTAAACGAGAGATCCAGTACGGTGAATGATTCCTTGCCTTCACCCCGGAAGAGTTTCATCAGAATCCAGATGCATTGTGGATCAACCGGCAAGTCCCGAAACCGCACCTCATCCCAGTGAAGATACCGGCGGTTGGCTTCATGCACAGCCTCCATCACATTCGGATCTGAGAGATGAGCCATTGCCTGTACCTTATCGTCATCAGTTATCCGGGGAAGAACAGGGATCTTCATCTGACTGACTCACTGCATCGATACCAGACTATTTGGAGCGGGGGATTATATCACTTTCTATCAATTTATGATAAATTGATATATATTGATAGTAAACAGTATCAGGACTTGCCATCATCCAGCTTCATTCTTTCATTCATTGATAAAATCGGCTGAAAGAGCGCCCACAAAATACGCTCAGGAATCCCTTTAATGAGCGAATACAGAGACAATTGAACTAATCGGAAAGATGTGATTCTTCGGTAAAACCACGGATCACCCTACTTATAAATAGTTACGACTGAAACAGAGGTATAATGGGCAGAATAGATACACTCCATATCGAGAATTTCAGAGCCATCGGGAGCCTCGACTATGCTCCACGGCAACTCAATATCATATGCGGGAAGAACAATACAGGAAAATCTGCCCTTTTGGATGCCATATATATAAACGAAGGAGGAGATGGGGCAGAGAGGAGATCATTTGAGGAGAGAAAGACTCCGAACTTCATAAAAGACGGTGAACCAATAGCCAGAATACTCTCTGACAGAAACGAGACCACCATATATCGATCCCTCGACATCTACAGGAAGGCACACCCTGACTCATATACTGAGATCAGGGAATATCTTCTCTCCATGCTTCTCGAAGATCTCGAATATTACGATGATGAGTTCCGGGAGGCATATGTGAAGATCATCATGGATTCCCATGACTTCCTAATTATCAGATCAGGTTCCACCTATACGGTTATACCATACAATGTGACAGAGAGACAGATCATAACAGAACAACTCAGGGAGATCATCGAGGATGCAGAAGAGAGAGAACCTGTACATCACCAGTCAGACGATAGCGGCATCAATACAACGGAACGAAGGAGGCGCCGGATTCGTCCTTTTTCTGCATATCGGATGTTGACGACATATTTATCAAACCGCTTCCGTCTTTATCAGCCTCTCAATGAATCAGTCGGTGAAAACCCACAACCCATCATAAGAATATCCCATCGAGAGAAGCTCTCCATAAAAAAGATGACTGATGAAGAGATCCATCTCCTTGAACAATTCATCAAAGAGCACAATCTCGTCAGAAACCTCGAGAGGCTGACACAGGATAATGTCCTGTACAGAAGAGGTGACAGGATCGAGACCGTCCCGATATCAGCCCATGGCGACGGATTCATCACCCTTCTCTCCATCCTGTACCATCTCCGCAGAGCAGCAAATGGTATCCTCCTCATCGAAGAGCCGGAGAATCATCTCCACCCCGAATATCTCACCATCCTGATAGAGACCCTCTTCACCTATGCTCCAAAACTCAATGTCCAGGTCTTCATGACAACCCATAGTTATGACCTTATCCAGACAGCACTGGATTATCCGGAGGATGATGCTGAAAAAGAACTCCTCCTCATCTCAAAGATGACAAGCGACGGCGAGACTATTGAGAAGTATGATTATACCGTCGAAGAGGGGCGCAGAGTAACCGAAGAGCTGAAACTTGATCTTCGGGGCATCTGAGTATGCAGGCAAAAACAGTAATCCTCTGTGAAGGAGTACATGACCAGATCTTCTTCTCAATCCTTCTTGAACAGAAGGGAATTCGATATCAGTTGGTACATAATAAAGATCTCACAGAATCACGAGAACGAACCCCCGAATCCAACAAAGTCCGGGATTTTATCGGCAGAAGAGGGAGAGGCGTACAAATCCTCATCAAAGACGAAGATGGATGGAAGAACTGCATCGATAACTTCGTTATCCTCTATGAAGATATGAATCCAAAGTACAGGTTGGTGCTCTGCCTTGATGACGATCAGAAGACACGGGAAAGACTGAAAAGAGCTGCCAGTGAGAGATTCAGAAAAGATATTCTCCTTCAGCAATCCGAATTCTCATTTCAGACCAAGGATGCGATCAAGCATCAGGTATTCTTTATCCCGGGATCACTGGAAAGGCAGGTAAAGGAGATTACCGGAAATAATTCCGATCTCAAAGGAGATGAGGGAAGGGGCATCCTCACCTCATTCATTGATCAATGCCAAAGAGAAGAGATCCCATGGTTCTTTGAACTTGAATCCCTCCTCTCCAACTAAGATTTCACCCTCTCCCAAGCTCCTTATGTGCCCGTGCAAGGTGCTGTGCCGCCAGTGCCCCAAGGAGCGAGAGTTCCCCGGCAAGCACCCCGGCAGCCACAATCTCGGCAAATGCCTTTGCATGTGCACCGGGCGGATCTCCGCTGCCTGCAACCCCGAGGAGCGATAGGCAGGCGGCCTGGGTTGCAATCCCGGTGCCGCCGCCGACTGTTCCGACCTGCACTGCGGGAAGTGTCACCGCCACATACACCCCGCCATCCATCGGATCAGCTGTGGTGATGCAGGATGAGCCCTCCACCACGTGAGCCGGGTCCTGACCGCAGGCGATATAGAGGGCGGCGAGGATATTTGCCGCATGGGCATTGAAGCCAAGCGCCCCGGCACGGGCTGATCCGACCAGGTTCTTCCGCATATTCACCTCGGCAAGAGATGCGGAATCGCATTTGAAGACGGAACGGCAGAGGGCATCGGAGAGGAAGACTCCGGCCGTCACGGTCTTTCCACGCCCTTCAACGAGATTGATCGCAGCAGGCTTCTTGTCTGTGCACATATTCCCGGAGAGTGCAACCAGCCGGGCACCGGTCTCCTCTGCAATGTAGTCTGCTGCCTTCTGCGAGGCGATCGTCACCATATTCATCCCCATCGCGTCTTTGGTATCAAACTCAAACCTCAGATAGACGCTGGTGCCGACGATATAGGGAACAAGCCCGATCAGCTCACCATGCGAGGTTGTCGATTCTGCAATCTCCTGGATCTCTATCAGGTGATCTTCGGCAAATGCCGCCACCTCATGGGCATGGGCAACAGATCTGGCTGCAAAGACCGGAGCACGGGTCATCCCGTCACGGAGGATCCGAACCTCTGCCCCCCCGGCTTTTGTGATCGCAGAACAGCCCCGGTTCACCGAGGCAACCAGCGCCCCCTCGGTTGTGGCGAGCGGAAGCCATACAGTCTTATCAGCATACTCACCCTTCACCGGAACCGGCCCCGCCACCCCGACCGGCACCTGGACGCAGCCGATCATATTCTCGCAGTTCCTGGCAACCACCCGGTCAATCGGGATCGAGTATGATGACAGAGGGGAGAGATCAGATCCCGTCTCCTCCTCAATATACTCACGCCTGAGAGTGACTGCATCGTCCGGCGGCAGCACTTTTTCTAACGCATAGAGCTTGAGGCGACCTTCTCTCAGATCCGATCGATACTGATCCATGATCAGTCTTTACTCATCCATGGCAATGTAACTTTTGAAGAGGTGGGCATCAGGGAAGAGCTCACCGCTCGCGTTCAACCCGCTTCACGGCGAGCGTGATCTCGCCGCCGGTTCTTCGCGAATGATGTTTCACAATACGATCCCAACGCATCCGATCCTTCTTCTTCAACATCCGAAACCACATCGTGAGAGGGCGATCCCGCTTACTCCGCTTACAATCCAGACATACAGGCAGTTTCCGACCACTCTGGACACCCGCCATTGAAGGACCCGAAGGATCAGATCCTGCCATCGTCACCACCCTTCCGCAATATACACAGGTACCATAAGCCATATGAAGAGTAGAGCCATTCAGATTATTTATAGGTACATTCTCAGAACAGCTGATACAATGTCGTCCGCTCACGGAGAGGTCGTCCGAGATCCTCTGCCATCCGCTGCATCACACGCGGATCGAGGAAATCGGTCTGGACCGCTCCGGCACTCTTTGAGATCGACTCCTCGTACACCGTTCCGCCGAGATCGTTTGCACCGGCAAGCAGCAGAAGCTGCGCCATCTTCTGCCCGAGCTTCACCCAGGAGACCTGGATATTATTGATATTATCCAGGAATAACCTGGATACCGCATGCATCAGGATATCCTCCCTGCCGGTGGCACCGGCATGTGCAAGCCCCTTTTGGTAGATCGGGGTCTGCTGGTGGATGAATGACAGCGGTACAAACTCCGTGAATCCGCCGGTCTCATCCTGTATATCCCTGACTATCGCAAGATGACGGGCACGATCGGCATCTGATTCGATATGCCCGTACATGATGGTCGCTGTCGTGGGGATACCCATCCCATGGGCTTCTGAGATGATCCGCACCCATTCGGCTGTCGGAATCTTTCCGGGGCAGATTCGGTCACGGACAGAATCGACCAGAATCTCAGCAGCAGTCCCGCAGAGGGAGGAAAGACCAGCATCATTCAGCATCGTAAGGGTAGTTTCAGTCGAAATACCGCTCTGTCGTGCCGCATATGCAACCTCCATCGGGTTTCCTGCATGAATATGCACACCCGGAGCACCTGCATGAATTGCTGCTATGATCCCGACATACTGATCGGCATCATAGTCAGGATGAAGACCGGAGACCGAACAGATCTCAGTGATCTGGTGCTGGTCAAGTGCCTCCCGTGCCTTCCTCCCAACCGTCTCGAGTGTGTGCTCATAAGCATCAGGATCACCTGATTTTCTAGAAAAACCACAGAAACCGCAGGAATTTACACAGACATTTGTCACATTAATATTCTGGTTCCTGACAAAAGTTACGGCATCACCGACAGCAATATCCCGTGCCTCATCTGCTGCTTCTGCGATCCTGAGCACGTCCCTGCCTGTTGCAGAGAAGAGGACTGTCGCATCCTGCTCTGTCATTCGCAGACCCGAAGATACATCCCGGAGGATCTCCGACACACCCTTTCCCATACAGAGTGATTAACCAAACACCAATAAGAAGTATCCGCACCATCCTGTACTGATGAAAGAGGGATGGGCCGTCAGGGTTCAGAAGGTTGAGGGGGAGAGAAGACGGCAGGAGCTGATCGCAGGTGATCTGCTTGATCGCACCCTCCGTCCAAGGGCAGATGGAGTAGATCTCCTCATCCCCGTCACAGGGTCGCCACCCGGTACCGAGCGCGCCCTTTTTGAAGAGATACAGACACCGCCAACCCTGCCCCGGCACGAACAGGTCGGGGGTATTGCGATTATGCAGGAGAATGATGTATCGGGAGCCGATGAGATACTGAATGCACGCCCATCCACCCATACCGTTCTCTATTCTGATGGAGCAGTCGAAGGAGAATTCCGGACCAGATCATTCACCACCCTGGCAGGCATTCCCACCACCCGGACGACCATCTCCGAGTATGGCCACCGGCTCACAATCGATCTCTCGCAAGCGTATTTCTCATCCCGGCTTGCAACAGAACGCCAGAGGATCCAATCAACCGTACAAGAAGGCGAAGTGATCTGCGACATGTTCTGCGGTGTGGGGCCGTTTCCAATCGCCCTTGCAGACCGGGCATCCTGGATCCTTGCCTGCGATAAGAACCCCTCGGCAATCCATCTCCTGAGAGAGAATATCAGGACAAACCATACCAGAAACGTCCTCCCGATGCTTGGAGACGCACGCCACCTTGGAGAACTCTTCCCATCCATATTCGACCGCGTCCTGATGAACCTCCCCATGATCGCAATAGACTTCCTTCCAGTTGCCGATCAGATCACAAAACCTGGTGGCACCATCCATCTCTATGCGCTCCAGGAAGAAGAGGGAGAATACCAAGAGAGGATCCGCTCGGTTATCCCAGGCTGCACCATCAACGAGCGGTTCCTGCGATCATACTCGGCAGGGAGATGGCACGCCGTTTATGATATTAAAAAGGTCATTCCGGGACGAATTTCGTCCCGTAATGGATAATACCGGAAGGCCCGTCTTCTGCAATCACCCTGAAGACCGATGTAACCGGCATCCCGAAGGTGATCTCAGATGGATCGCAGATCACCTGTGAGGTGAGGCGGCAACCATCCTCCAGCTCGATGATCGCAAGGACATACGGCGTCAGGTTCGAGAACTGGTCGCTTGCGGTTCTGATCACCGTATAGGTAACAACCTTCCCCCGGCCGGAGCAGTGGTGATCAACAATCTTACCATCCCTCCGACAATCAGGGCAGAGAGAACGTGGCGGGAAGAAGACCGTGCCACAGGTCTCGCATTTCGTTCCGATCAGATTATACCGCTGGGGAATCTTCCTCCAGAATCGCGCTACAGTCATTGTTTACTCCCTCCTGAAGAGATGGCAGACAACAGTTGCACCTGATCCGCCGACATTCTGGGTCATACCAATCTCTGCACCATCAACCTGCCGCTTCCCTGCCTCGCCACGGAGCTGGGTGACAACCTCCCAGACCTGTTTCAGGCCGGTCGCACCAACCGGGTGACCGCACGCTTTCAGGCCACCCGAGGTATTCACCGGCAGATCACCGCCGATATAGGTCTGCCCCTCCTCATAGAGCATACCTGCCTCGCCTTTCTTCACAAAGCCAAGATCTTCAATAGCACAGATCTCTGCAATCGTGAAACAATCATGTACCTCAACAAGATCGATATCTCTCCGGTCAACCCGTGCCCGTTCAAAGACCCGGTTTCCGGCAGCAACCGATGCATCAAGGGTCGATATATCCCGCCGGTCATGAAGTGCTATCGTGTCGCTTGCCTGTGCGGTGCCGATCACCGTAACCGGAGTATCGGTAAAGTCGCGTGCCATTTCAAGCGGTGTAACAACAACCGCCGCACTCCCATCAGAGACCGGGGAGCAGTCAAAGAGACGGAGGGGATCGGCAACAAGACTCGATCTCAGGACGGTGTCGATGGTGATCTCATTCTGGAACTGCGAGATCGGGTTCATCGATCCATGGTAATGGTTCTTCACCGCAACCATGGCCAGTTGCTCACGGGTGAGTGGATAGCGATGCATGTAGTCGGTTGCGATCATCGCATACAATCCGGGGAATGTTGCGCCTGCAAACCCTTCCCATTCACGATCTGCGGCTGCTGCAAGGACATCGGTTGAGTCTCCGGCATCGGTCATCTTCTCGACACCGGCTGCAACGACGATATCCTCCATCCCTGACGCCACCGCAAGCACCGCCTGCCTGAAGGCGAGGCCGCCTGAAGCACATGCAGCCTCAACCCGTGTCGCCGGGGTATGGCCTGCACGGGTAAGCCCGGCATAATCTGCAATCAATGCCCCGATATGCTCCTGTTCAACGAACCTTCCGGCACTCATATTTCCGACATAGAGTGCATCTATGGATTCGCCACCTATCCCGGCATCCTCGATTGCGAGGGTGCCTGCCTCAACGAAGAGTTCGCGGAATGATGTATCCCAGCGCTCGCCAAACTTCGTGCAGCCGATTCCAATTACTGCCACATCTCTCATCTTTGCATCACTATCTTCCCTTTATGTCTGGCATACAGTGCATAGTCGAGATACCTGAGATTCTTCTGAAGTTCTGCAACTGTGGGGGCTTGTGATCGATCAATTGCTGACGTGATCGCATCTGTCACCGTGATATCGAAGGCATCAGATCCAGAGCCCGAGCCATAACTACAGACAAAGATCCGGTTCCCCGGTTCTGCAATATCCAGTGTTGCCGCCAGGCCGACCGGAGATGCACCGGAGTACGTGTTCCCAACAGTCGGAACAACAAGCCCTGGCAGGTACTGTTCCTTTGTAAACCCGAGGATCTGGGCCGCACGGGTCGGGAACTTCGCATTCGGCTGGTGGAAGACGGCATAATCATAGTCAGCAGGGCTTGTTCCTTCCCGCTCAAAGAGAAGGCGGCTTGCGCCGAGGACATGCTTGAAGTACCCGGGATCGCCTGAGAAGCGTCCGCCGTGGCGGGGGTATGACTGACCCTCACGCCGCCAGAAATCAGGGGTATCGCTCGTATACGAATGGGTGGCATTGATCTCTGCTATCGGATCATCATTTCCAATCAGGAATGCCGCTCCACCGGCAGCTGCGGTATACTCAAGTGCATCGCCGGGTGCGCCCTGTGCGATATCCGCTCCGATCGCAAGACCATTGCGGATCATTCCTGATCCGACAAGCCCCATACAGGTTTGTATTGCCGCAGTTCCCGCCTTACAGGCGAATTCATAATCCGCCGCCGTCATAACAGGCGTTGCTCCGATCGCCTCCCCAACGGTGACCGCTGTCGGTTTCACCGCATAGGGATGCGACTCGGATCCGACATAGACCGCCCCGATATCATCAGGGTTAATCATCCGGCGTGCGAGCGCGGATCGTGCCGCCTCGACCGAGATCGTTGCAGTATTCTCGTCAAGATCCGGAACTGACTTCTCATAGACCCCAAGACCACCTGAGATCTCAGCCGGGTTCGCCCCCCATACACGGGCGATCTCCTCGACCTTAATCCGGAAGCGTGGGATATATGCCCCATAGGTGATTATGCCTACCATGCCTGTTTCCTCAGTTTTGTGATAATTTGTTTTACCGAATCTTCTGTTGAGAAGACGCAGATCCGGTCACGTTCAGCCAGCTTTTTCACCAGAGGATGAACCTGATCGTAGCAGATCCCCTGGAGGATGACACAGGGCGGCTTGAACGGGGTGACGCGGATCGCAACCATCGGGGATTTTCCGCTGGATACATCCGTAAAGATCAGTGCCCGTTCTGTACTCCACCCATAGATCCTGTTAAACTCATTTGGTGAGAGTGTCAGGATCGCATTGACACTGTTGACGACCGTATAGCCGACAACACTGTGATCTGCATCGCCACAGATAAGGCGGCAGTTGATGAGATCGGCAAGGTCGGCCATCGGTACGGCATCGGAGAAGTCATGGAGATCATAGATGACATCCTCATCAAGACTGGAGAAGAGCATCTTTGAGTATTTCTCCACGCATGAACCGCCGTTTGCCTCATCAATGGCAAATAGACTGTCAACAATCTTTCCGACAACAGCGGTGCCGGGGCTTTTCCGCCTCCCGCTCTCATAGTCGCTGATCACCGACGGTGAGAAACCGAGATGCTCAGCAAGGACGCCCGGTGAAATTTTGAAGCTCGTTCGCCATTTTTTGAGCGCTTTCCCGGGCATATCCGAGAGTGTGATCTCTCCCGCTATCTTTTCTGCCAGCTGCTGATGATGTCCGGATTTCACCTGTACTGCTATGGCTTCGTACCAGATATATCTAACGAAAAGATGTTCGACATTTCACGAAATCAACCCTGAGTTATTACCCTGATCTGATCTTCGAAAAGAACACGGTAATCTGGGAGTATTACCAAGCCCTATCAGAGACACAATCGTAACTTCATGCATCGCACTTGCCCTGAGGGTATCGTCTGCAATGGTTTCAATTCCAAGTGAATCAGTGTTGCCATCATCGTTCTGCCCCGGCATTCAGATACCTATCCAAAAGACCCGCTCATTATCATCCATTTCACAACAATTATCTCGTCTTGAACCCGATACCTCATCATCTGCCATGACAGAACACCTCCACTTTTGCGAACACGGAAGAAAGTATGCCATCCCTCTCAACATCATCCGATCCACACTCAAGGTGGTCACCATCGATGAAGAGGCAGGAGGAGTGATCAATTTTCATGGGAAGCAGATCCCGGTGCTTGCACTCGATCTCGATTTCAAAGAGACTCGGGAGATACAAGCATCCGATTCCCTGATTATCACAGCCTTCAAAGATGGGGAGATTGCCCTCTGTGCCGATGCAATCGAAGGAATAACGGCAGTGAAAACTATATTACCGGGAGATCTGACCGGCACGAGCATTGCAGAAGACGGAACAATCATCATAGACGATCTCTCTCTTGTGCCGCTCTCCCGATCCATTCAGCCCCCAAAAGACCGGGAGGCACAGGCAATTCTTGAGCGCCGCGCACGCTCAATCACTCTTCCGGATAATACGGATGAGCAGATCACCTATCCGGAGATTCTCAGGTTCTCCCTTGGATATATCGAATATGCTGTCGAGATGCAGTATGTCAGGGAGGTGATCCTGACCGGAGAGATCACTCCGGTCCCCGGAATCCCTGCATTCATCACCGGCATATCTGTTGTCAGAGGCAGAATCATCTCCCTTGTCGATCTGAGGAAATTCTTCGGCATCCCTGAGATGGGATTGACTGATTTCAACCGCGTGATCATCCTCTCGGACGGCAGGATGACATTTGGCCTTCTTGTTGATCGGATCAGAGGGAGAGCACATCTCAAAAAACCATTTGCCCCGGCACGAGTCGAGACGAAGATCCCGGAAAGCCACCTTATCGGCATTGTCGGAGATCTCATCATCATTGATGGAAAAGCACTCCTGACCGACGAGTCGATGCTGGTCAACGAACAGGATAATACAGCAAACATTCAGATGAAAATTGGACCGGAATAGTATTCCGGGAGGTATGCAATGGACAGACTATTTGCAGACATGAAAGTTGGAACAAAGATCCTGGTGATCTGCCTTCTTCTTGCGATCATCCCGACATCGCTCGTTGGTGTGATTTCATATACAAGTTCGACAAGTGTCATCAACCAGCAGATCGAGATGCTCCTCCAGACACAGAGCACGGATATGAAAGGATGGACCAATGATGTCTATACCCTGACAATGAATAAGGTCGATAGTGATTTAAACGTCCTGCGGCAGCGGTTCTATGAGAAAGGAACACCCGAAATAATTGATGGCAAAATGACACTTGTCGCTCAGGACGGCAGTAAATATGTGGTCAATGACAATTTTGAGATCGTCGATCAGGTTCAGGGGCTCGTCGGTGGAGCCGCAACGGTCTTTCAGGTCTATGACGATCATGCGATCAGGATTGCAACCAATGTCATAAGTCAGGATGGAGAGCGGGCCGTTGGAACACGCCTGACCGATGATGTATTTAACCACTCGGTTATCGGAGGTGAGACCTTCTATGGATCCCGTGATCTCTTTGAGATACGCTATGTTACCGCATATGAGCCGATCCGAAACAGTAACGGAGAAGTAATAGGCATCCTCTTCGTCGGAACAAAAGAGACAGAAACACTTGATGTCGTCAGGAATAGTATACGCCAGACCGTTATCGGTCAAAACGGGTACATGAAAGTCATTGATGGAGAGGGCAATGTCATCGTCCATCCAAGGAGTGAAGGAGAGAACTGGGTCGACAGGGATTTTGTCCAGACGATCATTGCCGAAAAAGAGGGGATTCTGTATCATACCGTTGACGGTAACGAGATAATTGATGTATATACCTACTTTGAACCCCTCGACTGGCATATCGTTTCCCGTGCATACCTGGCAGACTTTACCGGACCAATAAATACTATCAGAGACACCCTGATTGCCGTTATTCTCACTTCGATCATCGTCGGAGCCGTTGTCGCCATTCTCTTCGGCAGATCGATCTCTGACCCGCTCCAGCAGGTCGTTTTAATGATCAAGGATCTCAGAAACGGCCATCTCTCCACCAGGCTGAATATCGACAGAAAAGATGAGATTGGAATCATGGCAAAGACGATGGACGAATTTGCCGAGAACCTCCAGACAAACATCGTCGGAAACATCAAACGTCTCGCAAACGGGGAGTATGTCGAGGAGATCGAGATCCAGGACGAGCGTGACGAGATACGGCCTGCGATCCGCATGATGATGGAGTCGCTTGACCACCTCCATAAAGAGACCCTCAGGATGACCGATGCCGCATGGGCAGGGGATCTGAAGATCCGCGGGGATGAAAAGGCATTCCATGGCAGCTACCGGAGGATCATCGCCGGTTTCAACAAGACGCTCGATCGGATCACCGAGCCGGTGAACGAGGCGATGAGGCTTGCCGGATACTATGCAGCCGGAGATTTTACCGCACGGTTTGATCCGGACATTCCGGTTGCCGGAGAGTTCATCGCGTATCGTGATGCGCTCAACACCATTGGGATCGAGCTGTCACGGCTGATGAAACTGATCACAGAAGAGCTGTATGAAGGGATCTCGGTCATCTCATCTGCTTCAAGCGAGATCATCGGGGTTACCTCACATCTTTCGTCTGAGAGTTCACAGACGGTCAGGATCGTCGACGAGACGACCAATGCCGTCGAGAGCGTCAGGATTCAGACAGATCGCGCCAACCAGAAGACCCGGGAGGTTACGGAAAAAGCGATGAAGACCAGCTTCGTCAGCAAGGACGGACAACGCTCGATCCAGGAGATTCTTGACGGCATGAACCAGATCCGGCGCCAGATGGATGTGATCGGAACAAATGTCGTCAAACTCTCTGAACAGAGCAATGCAGTTGGTGAGATTATTGCGACAGTCACGGATATCTCCGAACAATCGAACCTGCTAGCCGTTAACGCCTCAATAGAGGCGGCAAAGGCAGGGGAGTTTGGGAAAGGGTTTGCCGTTGTCGCCGACGAGATTCATAACCTTGCCGAACAGTCAAAACAGGCGACATCCCATATCAGGACGATCCTGACCGATATCCAGCGTGGGGTATCCGGAACCGTCGTCTCGGTCGACCGTGGATCGGCATCTGTTGAGGATACCGTCAGGCTGACCTCACAGGCACGTGAGGCAATTGAGGTGCTCGCATCCGCTGTTGCCGATTCATCGAAAGAAGCATATGAGATTGCCGATTCGATTGCCGAGCAGGCGAGCGGTATGGACAGAATTTCCCATGCAATGGAGAAGATCCAGGAAGCTGCCAGGAAAAATCTTGAAAACACCCAGAAGGCCGAGAAGACCGCAGAAGATCTGCATGAACTCGGTATCCGCCTGAAGAAGATCACCGAACAGTACCACGTCTGATATGCCGGGAACGGATGAAGAACTACGGAATGCACTCCTCGAAACATTCCGGGATGAGGCAGATGAGATCCTCGCCGCCATCACCGATGATCTCATCGCCCTTGAACAGGGCGGGGGCGTGATCGATCCTGACATCTCGGAATCGATCTACAGGAGGACGCACAGCCTGAAAGGTGCTGCACGTGCAGTAGCATTCCGTGAGATCGAATCGATCTGTCAGCACCTCGAAACCGCACTTGCCGGTGTCAGAAATGGAGACTATGTCCCTGATAGCGCAGGATATGATCTCTTCCACCGGGCGGTTCTTGTGATCCGATCGATCATTGCCGGGGAGAAGGTATCTCCGGTTGCAATCATCCGGGAACTCCGGGCTGTCAGAAACAGTACCACACACCCTCAGAAAGAGCAGGAGCCATATACTCCAAGAAACAACCTTCCCCGGGTACGGGAGACCGAGACGATCCGGATTGCAACCAAAACCCTTGATCGCCTCATCGGCGGGTCAGATGAACTCCTGACAGCACGCCTCATGCTTGCCTACAGGATGCGTGAACTGGATCATATGATGCTCAATGTATCATCGTGGCAATGGGCACAGATCCAGATTGTCAGCGATAAGCACGTAATAGAAGACCTGATTGAAACGGGAAGGGAGATAACAGATCGTGATATGCGTGCAATAGGCCATATAATCCATTTTTTAAGGAAAAATAGTGAGTATATCGATTCTTTCAAGTACAATCTCTCAAATCAGGTTCAGTCAAATAGCCGTGAACGTATAGTTCTTGATTCCGGAACACAGGCAATAACATCAACCATCCATGAAGCAGTACTGATCCCCTTCTCCCAGATCCTCGTTCCATTCCAGATGTTTATCAGGGAAGTTGCGGGTTCATCCGGCAAACAGGTGGATTTTATTGTTGATGGCGGGGAGATCGAGATCGACCGGCGAATTCTCGAAGCCCTCAAGGATCCACTGCTCCACCTGACACGCAATGCGATCGACCACGGGATCGAGCATCCTGGCACCCGTATCAGCAGGGGAAAGAATCCAAAAGGGAGAATACATATCAGGGTGGTTCCCCTTGCCGGAAGCCGGGTGGGAATCGATGTCTCTGATGATGGAAACGGGATAAATCCCGCTGAGATCCGTGAATCTGCAATAAAAAACGGGTTTATCACCCCTGAAGAGGCCGATAGGATCTCAGAAGAAGATATCCTGAATCTCGTCTTCCAGTCAGGCTTCTCGACATCCACAACCCTGACCAAGCTCTCAGGCAGGGGCCTTGGGCTTGCTATCGTCGATGATGCGGCAACCAGCCTCGGAGGGACAGTCTCGGTCACCTCGATTCCGGGGCAGAATACCTGTGTCCGAATATCTGTCCCGGTCCGCCATTCAAACTTCCGGGGTCTTGTTGTCAGGTCCGTCAGGCAGACCTATGCGATCCCGATGCAGCAGGTCAGATCAGTGATCAGGATACAGCCGGGAGCAGACGAGATACGCCTGGGTGATGAACTGATACGCCTTGTGCCACTTGAACAGGCACTTGGACGGGATGAACCGGTACGGCATCATGATGACGGACGACTCGTCCCTGTCATCATCCTCGCTTCCGGGGCAGGCAGGCTTGGAATCTATGTCGAGGAGATCATCCGTGTCCAGGAGATCGTTGTCAGGGCTCTTGGAAGTCAGCTCCGGTATGTACGGAGGATTGCAGGAGCCGGAATTCTCGATGACGGGACGATCGCCCTCGTTATCGATCCCCTGGATCTGATCACCTCGACACTTCATACGCGAGCGGATCAGCCCGTCAAATCCAAACCGGAGAGCGGCCGGATACTGGTGGTTGAAGATTCGGTGACCTCGCGTGAGTTCCTAAAATCGATACTTGAGGAGGTGGGATACACAGTTTCAACTGCAAATGACGGTGCCGAAGCTCTCCAAAGGCTTAAACGCGAGCAATACGATATTATCATATCAGATGTTGATATGCCGAAGATCAACGGTTTCGCACTCACCGAGGCGATCAAAAATGATGAGAACCTCTCCCACATTCCGGTGGTGCTCGTGACTTCACTCGACTCAAAGGAAGACCAGGAATATGGGATCCATGTTGGTGCTGATGCATATATTATAAAAAGTGTTTTTGAAAAGGAGGCTTTCCTCGGCGTCATCAGGGGGTTTGCTCCTCATGAATCATAACCAGACCCACCTTCTGGTGGTTGAGGACAGCCCGACCCAGGCCGAGTATATTCGCCGTATTCTCCAGAGAGAAGGCTTCATCGTCTCAGTAGCTTCTGATGGCAGGGCAGCCCTCGAAGCCTTGGAGAACGATACTTTCGATCTCGTCATCAGCGATATCATCATGCCAGGAATGGGAGGATATGAACTCTGTCAGCAGATCAAGGAGAAGAGCAGTATACCTGTTGTGCTCGTCACCCAGCTCTTTGACCCCGAAGACATCATCCGCGGGCTTGCAAGCGGTGCAGATGGGTTCATCATCAAGCCCTTCGATCCCGTCTCTCTCCTTGATACCATCACCAATATGCTCGAATCCGAGGAAGACGGGTGGATAGTCCTTGATGGAGACCTGATCATTGCTACACCAGGTGATCAGACCTATACCATCAGCTCAGACAGGAAAACAATCCTCCGCATTCTCCTCTCGACATACGCAACAGCCGTCAATAAGAATATGGAGCTTCAGGAGGCACGGGACGAACTCTACGGGATGAATGAGCAGCTCCAGGAATATGTGGAAGAGCTGCGGCAGACAAATGACGAGCTTCACCAGGAGATGATTGAGCGCCAGCGGATGGAGAAAGAGGTCTCTGATGCCCACAGAAAACTCCAGCTCATGACAACTATCACCCGCGACGATATCAGAAACCAGCTTACCATCATCGAAGGGTATCTCGAACTTGCTGAATCCAGGGAAGAGGAAGTGTCAATTGAAGAGGCAATGGAGAGGATTCGCCTGGCATCCCGGCGTATCGGAAGGATCATTGAGTTTACCCGTGATTTCCAGAAAATAGGAATGGAAGAGGAGGAATGGCTGGATCTCTCATCTGTGGTTGATGCAGCCCGCCGGATGATGGATTTAAAGGGAATACGAGTTCATTCGGAGATCCCTGATGTTGAGATCTATGCCGAACCATTAATCGAACGTGTATTTGATATCATCATTGATAATGCGATTCTGCATGGAGAAGGTGTTTCCACCATCAGGATAACAGCAGAGGAAGAGAACGAGAGACTGAAGATCACCATCGAGGATGACGGGGCCGGAATTCCGGATACATTAAAAAGCCGTATTTTCGAGCAGGGTTTTGGGAAAAACACCGGTCTTGGACTTTTTCTGGCACGGGACATTCTTGCGGCATGTGATTGTGCCATCCATGAATGCGGCCTGCCTGGAAAAGGAGCATCTTTTCAGATAACTGTTCCGAAAGGAAGGTACCAGTTCGTGTCATAAGGAGGGAAGATCGATGGGGCAGACAGAACACATTCTCATAGTCGAGGATAGTACCACCCAGGCAGAATATCTCCGCAGAATCCTTGAGAGCGAGGGGTATCGGGTTACTGTTGCCGGGGATGGAGAATCTGCCCTGAAGATGATTGCCCAAGAGACACCCGATCTCGTCTTGAGCGATATTGTGATGCCGGGGATGGGGGGCTATGAACTCTGCGAGAAGATCAAAGAGGCTGGTACTATTCCGGTATTCCTCGTCACCCAGCTCTTCGATCCCGAAGATGTCGTGCATGGTGTCGCCTCGGGTGCAGACAATTTCATCATCAAACCCTTTGATTCAGCATTTATTCTTGATCGGCTGAAGGATTTTTTTGAGAAGAGAAAAAAAGACAGGCAGAATGATGACCTGACCATCCAGATTGCCGGCTACAGCTACAATATTGATGCCGACCGTGAGACGATCCTGAATATTCTCCTCTCGACCTATGCGCTTGCCGTTCAGAAGAATACCGATCTCTCTGAGGCACGGGACGAGCTCTTCGGCCTGAATGAACAGCTCCAGGAGAAGAACGATGCATTAAAAGCTGAGATTATGGAGCGTGAACGGGTCGAGAAGGCGCTTTCAGAGGCACACAGGAAACTCTCCCTTGTTACCAGTATCACCCGGCACGGCCTCTTAAACCAGCTCGGTGCAATCCATGAATCCCTCGAATATGCAGCACGGGTTCTGGATGAGAACGCGAATACGGCAAAAGAGAGTATCCTCTCAGGAATCACCGGCCTTGACCGGGCAATCCAGACGACCCGGTTCACCCAGGAATACCAGAAGATCGGTGAGAATCCACCGGCATGGCAGAGGGCAGAATCCCTTCTGCCTCCGGCAGGCGATTATAGCATTGAGATTACTGCAGATATCCCCCCCGACCTTTCAATCTACATCGATCCCTTTGCATCAGAGGCAATCACGGCGATCATCACCGATGCCATCAGGAGACGTGCAGAGAAGGTCCAGATCACCTGCGAGGAACGGAAAGGCAGCATCACCATCATCATTGAGGATGATGGGATCGGTATTCCTGCACCCACAAAAGAGGCGCTCTTCTCGCATGAACAGAGCCCCGGAAGGGGATTTTCCCTCTTCCTCGCACGGGAAGCACTGGCGATCACGGGTATCGGGCTGAGAGAGAGAGGAGATCCACGGCAGGGTGGACGCTTTGAGATCCACTGCCCTGACGGGGTCTTCCAGAAAAAATCAAGGTAAACGGGTGATCTGATGGCAGTACGCGATCATCCACTCCTCTCCGATCCGATAGAACGGAGACGGATCATCGCGGTCTGTGCAGCTGCTATCGTGGCGATCACTGCAAATATCACAGCCCTTTTGTATGGCATCACCACTGTTTTCCCCCACCTGTTCTACTTCCCGATCATCATTGCCGGGTACTGGTATCCCCGGCGCGCCCCGTTTGTTGCGTTCCTGATTGCCATCATCTACTGTATCCCGGCATTCTTGCTAACCCCCCAGGAACTCTTTACAACCGCCTCCATCATCGCCAGGGGGATAGTCTATGTGATCATCGGGGTGATCATATCGGTCCTGGCAATCCGTATGAGACAGTCCGAACAGAAACTCCATGACTTAATCGAGTTTCTTCCGGATGCGACCTTTGCAATCGACCAGAGTGGAACAGTGATTGCCTGGAACCGGGCGATTGAGGAGATGACCGGCATTCCGAAGATACAGATGATCGGAAAGGGCAGGTATGCATACTCGGTTCCGTTCTATGGAGAGAGACAACCGATACTGATCGACTATGCCATGCATCCGGAGATTGAGGCAAAAACCGGATATTCTGCAATCAGGAGGATAGGGGATATCATTGAGGCTGAGGTGATCGCCCCGGCATTGCATGATGGAAAAGGTGCCCATCTGAAGATTGCAACAACCCCGTTCTATGATCCAGAAAAGAAGATCGTCGGGGCTGTCGAATCGATACGTGACATCACCGAAGAGGTGAGAACACGATCCGCACTCCAGAACTCAAACCGGCAGCTTGCCGCACTGAGCGGGATCATCCGGCATGGTCTCTCGGAACGGCTTGAAGAGCTCTACCGGCATCTCACCATCGGGATCATCCGGTTTAATGATCCAGCCACACTCACGTTTCTTGAGGAGATCGAGAAGGCCGCAGATGGGATACGGCGCCAGATTACAATATCACGGGACTTCCGCGAGATAGGGTCACGGCCACCAGCCTGGATGCCGGTGCAGGAGACGATCACCGGCCTGTTGAACCGGCTTGATAGCGGTGGAATGATCGTTCATTCCTGGATGGAACGGCTTGAGATCTTTTCCGATCCGCATCTTTCGGTAGCATTCACGCATCTGATCGAGAATGCCATGGCAGCAGGGGCTACTGCACTCGTTGTGACATACCAGATCCATGATGGCATCTGTACAATCTGTTTTGAAGACAACGGGCCCGGCATCCCGGATGATGCTAAGGAGAGGCTTTTCTCAGAGGGAACCGAGCGATCGGGCCATGGCCTCTTCCTGACACGGGAGATCCTTGCCATCACCGGGATCACAATTCGTGAGGAGGGGAGAGAGAGCATTGGAGCACGGTTTGTGATGGTTGTTCCCCCGGAGGGGTACCGGATCACCTGAGAGGAGGAATGAAGCGATGGATCCACGACGTATACTGGTACTGGCTGACCCGGCGAAAACGGGAATCGGATCCCTGGTTGCGAGGATTCCGGGTGCCCGTGAAGTGATGGTTCCCGGGGGCGGGAAGATTGATCTCCCGGGTATCCGGGTCAGAGTAATCGATGAGGGAGAACCGGCACGTCTCGTCAGCGAGTCAAAGGCGACACTGATCATCTCCGAGAAAGAGATCGCAGCTCCAGGAGATCTATTGCTCATCCCTCCTCTGATAAATGAGGATACACGACCGATCACAGACTGCATCCTCATCTGGGCGCCTTCAGATCAAGGATCACGACAGCTTATACTTGAATTTCTCGACCAGGTGAGTACTCATCAGGTAGTCCTCCTCACCGAAGGGGATCCGGATCAGGATATCCCGCTCCATGCCCCACTGGCTGCCGTTTCGGTTCATCCAATTGACAGTGGACTGGTAACAACAGTTGCAGAGACCGTAGCAACCCTCCACCCGTCACTCATCGTCCTGCCAAAGAGGGTCCCGGCGGTTGATCGCTCCTCCATTCTTGAATTGGGGATTCCGGTCTTCGTTCCAGAGCAGAGGGGCGGAAAGGTTGAGATCCGTGAACTGAAATCAGATGAGTTTTCTGATGCAAATGTGGTCTGGATCGAGTACCATGAGACGAAGGGAGAACCACAGTCTGATCGGGTATTTGCTGCGTTTGAAGGGGATAAAATCGTCTCCCTTGCCCGGTTAAGGCGGCATCCGGATGGGTGTGAGGTTGATGCAGTCTTCACCCCGGAACCATATCGTGGCCGCGGCCTTTCCCGGCAGGTGGTGGGGGCGCTTGTTGAGGCCTGCTATAATGAGGAACTCACGATGTATGCAGTGCAGCACCTCAAAAAATTCTATTCTGAATTTGGATTTCTCCCAATCCCGGAGGGGGATCTTCCGGCATCTGTCCGGGAACGGTACCTCTGGGCAGCAGGAAACCTCGATGGGGCTGAGGTGATCCCAATGAAGCGGCTTCCGGCACGCCCATCGATCCTCACCGGTTCGACACCCATAAATAGGAAGCCTCCCAAATTTGATAATCATGCAGATGCCTGATGCAGGAGATCTTCCTGTACTAAAAGCAATTGCTCTCCTCGGTGGCTGCCAGGGGCCGGTCAGAATATCTACCCAGAGCCTCAGCACCACGCTTGGGACAAGCCCCCAGACGATCTCCCGCCGCCTGAAATCCCTCGATTCAACCCATCTGATCACCCGGATCGTCGATCCCTCAGGCCAGTCCGTTGAGGTGACAAAGGGTGGAGAGGAGATCCTCAGGAGTGAATATGCCGATTACTGCCGGATCTTCTCCCGGAGAGGCGGACATTTCATCCTGAAAGGGGCAGTCATTTCAGGGCTTGGTGAGGGGCGGTACTACATGTCCCTTGACCATTACAAAAAGCAGTTCCGGATAAACTGCGGGTTTGAGCCCTACCCCGGCACCCTGAATCTCAGGCTGATCCAGCAGAGTGTTCCGGTGCGAAAGAAACTTGATTCCCTTGAATGGACAACAATACCAGGTTTTTCAGATTTACACAGGACATTTGGAGAGGCCCGGTGCCTCCCCTGTCGGATCCGGGGGATCCCCTGTGCCCTGATTGTACCGGGCAGAACCCATTATCCCGAGGATATCATCGAACTCATTGCAGGTGTGCCGCTCAGGGAAGAACTCCAGTTACAGGATAACGATATCATCGAGGTGGAGATCGGATATGATTAACGACGCAATTAATGCACTCAGGGACGGGAAATTCGTCCTCATCTACGACTTTGACAACCGGGAACGCGAGACCGATCTCACGATCAGATCAGATGCTGTCACAGCGCAGGATATCCTCAGGATGAGAAAAGATGGAGGAGGGCTGATCTGCACCGCTGTCCACCCTGACGCAGCAAAGACACTCGGTCTCCCCTTTGCAACAGATATCTTCGCCCGGTGCGGCGAGCTCGCCGAGAAGGAGGGGGATGTCCCCTATGACCGGAAGAACCACTCCTCATTCTCGCTCTGGGTGAACCACCGCGAGACCTTCACCGGCATCACCGACCACGATCGTGCCCTGACGATCACGAAAGTCGCAGAACACGTCCGCTCAGCCATGAACGGGGGGGGGCTCCCACCATTTGGAAGAGAGTTCCGCACCCCCGGTCATTCCGCACTGCTCCGCGCAGCAGACACCCTCCTTGACCAGCGGCAGGGCCAGACCGAGCTCTCGATCGCCCTCGCCATCATGGCCGGAGTGACGCCGGCCGTCACCGTCTGCGAGATGCTCGATGACGAGACAGGGAATGCCCTTGAGAAAGCGAAGGCACGGGCATATGGGGAGGAGCACGGCTTCCCGTTTGTCACAGGCGAAGAGATCATTGAGGCGTGGAACAACTGGAAAAAAGAGAAATTATTGTCTGATCGCCGTTAAGGCATCATAGACCATCTTTTTATAAGATTCAAGGTTCGGATTGTATTCCCGGCGTGCTGCTTCGGCATCCGGACTCTTTTCAAAAGAATCGATCCGATCAAGGGTCGCCTCAGCACAGTCCATGACCCAGAGATCCCGCATATTCCGGTCAACTGCGGTCACCGTCTCGGCACGAACCGAGATGAGGACATTACCGTCCGGTGTTTCATATGCATTCGGCTTCCCGACGACTGCAACAAAGGCAGGGGATTCGAGTTTTGCAATCTGTTGCATCGCCTCGGGCTGATAAGATCCTGCACTGACAAAGAAGGTGCCGGTCGGATCGGCAACCCGTGCAAGGTACATGCTGTGCTGTTCACCCCGCTTCTCCTTCTGGGTGAGCGAGCCGATGATGAAGATCCGGTTTGACCGCTCGCCTGTCGGGAGGAGGATATAGGTCGGACTCTTCTCGTCATCGCCTTCCCGGAAGGAGTACCGGGCATCACGGAGTTCCGCGGCAAAGACACGCTTTGCCGGTTCCCGGACATAACTCTGGGTACGCTGCTGTGTCATGCGAGATCGCCTCCTGCACGGTTCAGAAGAGCAGTCTGTCTGCTCATATCAGGAGTAAACCATTCGGCATGGTTGGCAATGAAGAGATCTTCAAACTGGCGTGCGGTGATCATCAGGTATCGCCCGAGTGCCCGCTCGGTGAGTTGGCGGATCACCTCATCTGCTCCAAGCGGCTGGTTCTCTGCAATCTCCTGTGCCTCAGCCAGCGTCATCTGGAAGAGGGATTCAACCACTTCACGCGGAAGCAGGATGTTCCGCGCGATATGCCCGTCATCCAGGGTACCCCTGATCCGGAGATCGTACCTGAAATCGGGTTTGAACTCATGGATCGGGCAGAAGTTCTGGCGGGAGAGGACACGGTTACACCCTTCTTCGGGACATCGTTTCACGATCCCCGATCCTGAGGCGATATGGACGAGCGCACCGATCATGGTTGTTCCATCTGTCGCAACCTCAATATCCCCCTCCTCTTCAGGAAGAGCTGTCGCCTGTGTCAGGTTGACTGATAAACGCCCATTATACTCGTCAACGATAGCATAGAAGAAGTTATAGACGGTATTCTCCAGGAGTTTTTCTACACCCTCATTCTTCCAGAGGATGAACTTCACAACACCGGTCTCATCGCCGATAAGACCTGTCTGGAGCATCCGATCACTTCGGTTCTCCCATTCCTGGACAAGCTTCACCCGGATCGTAGCAATACCCGGTTGGAGTTCTGCAATCGGTGTCAATGGAGGCGGGGGAAGGGGACGATCTTCAATCGGGGTGACAACTGCTCCTTCACCGAGGGATATTCTGGGAGCACCGCGGAACGTTCCCTTTGAAGCCCCCTCGATTGCATACCATCCTCCCTGTTCGAGAGGTGAAATATCAGCATTTGCCCAGAGGGTGAATGCATATGCGCCCTCGGCAGTTGCGATGATCCCCTGTGCGGCAACTGCATCGGAGACAGATGCTTCAATCGAGATGATCTTCCCCTCTACCCGGGGGAGTGCCTCCTCCATAGCACCGGGGGCAGTGAATCGGACATCAAGTTCATCATCCTCCACTGGAGAACATGCAGCAGGATCGATGGTTACTGAAAGGCGACCATTATACTCCTCTACTGCTGCATAACGGACAAAATAAACCTGATCTGTAGCAAGTTGCTGGTCAGATCCCCCTTTCCAGACGAGGAACTTCACCGTTCCGGTCTCATCTCCGATGAGGCCGGTCTGCTGCATCCGGTCATGCCTGACCTCCCAGTTCTGGATAACTTTCCCCTTTATCGAGGCAATACCAGGTGAGAGGTCAGCGATGCTGGTAACAACAGGAGTCAGCGGACGGTCTTCGTTGATCGGAGTGACGGTTGTTCCCGAGTGTATCTTGAGGTTCGCAAGACCACGGAACTCGTCGACGACAGAAGACTCCAGCCTGTACCATTCACCTGCTTTCAGAAGTGCCGGGGCACCTTTCGCAAAGATAACAAACCCGATGGCACCGGATTCATCTGCAATGATCCCTTTCTGGGCAACTGCAGGGGAGGGCGGATCGGTGACCGAGACGACCTTTCCTTCGATTGTGACCCATTCGCCAGGAGCGAGGTCAGCAATCGGCGTTATATCCGAAGGTGAAGAGGTCTGGGGCTTCGGCATCTGTTTGCCATGCTCCTTCAGGATATCCTGGAGAATCGTCCGTTCGGCTTCAGCCGGCGGCACCCCGAACTCGGATACAAGGCGGTTAATCTTTGTTTCAATACGCTCCAAATCAGGATTAATATCCTGTGCTCTCAGTTTTTGGGAGATTCTTGTTGTGATCTCGTGGGTATCCATAATGATCTCCAACAATGCATCTGCAGGCAGGTGTTATAATAGATCTGACCAGGGGGTGAAAGTGTTCGGAAGAACAAAGATAAATAGGTCACAGGTCAATAATTCTCTCTATGTCGATCACTCTCGATTCAACAATAACGGAACTCATTAAAGAGAAACCGGAATCCGCAGGTGTCCTCCAGAGCTTTGGCATGGGGTGCCTCGGGTGCGCTATCGCACACAACGAGACCGTCCGTGAAGCCGCAATGGTGCATGACATCCCGCTGGAAGAGCTCGCTTCCGCACTCGGGATCGCAGTAGAGTAAGTTATTTCTTCTTTGAGACGGCCTTCAGTTCGCTCAGGGCCGCCTCAGGATTTCTTTTCAGATGCCGGACAAACTCCGGCTCATGGTTTAATGTGCATTCAGTACATGCCCAGACCCTGCCGCCCGATGAACTCTGCATCCATCCGCCAAGCGATTCATCTCCGCAGGGGTACAGGGGGCAGTAACAGAGATCGCACCGCTGCCCCTTGAAATGGCAGGGATAGTACGGGCAGTTCACCGGGGCCCATTCAACCCATCCCCCGCCATTGAACCGACTATAGATGATGAAAGCAGGCTTATCAGAGGGAACTCTCCCTTCATACCGATCAAGGGCAACTGCCACCCCATGTCGGACAGCACTCATGATCCGGCTGCCTGCTTCAGAGACAGGACCTGAGTAACGATGGTTCACCTCACCCTCCGATGCAACAATGATCGCGTCCGATGTTGTCCCGGTATAGGAGCGATCCCGGTCCCGGAGCGCCTGCACCTTCGCCTCGGTAGCGGTGATGAATGCTCCGGCAAGGGCGGACCCGGAGAAACCTTCGGTACTCGTGATGATGATATTGATGGTGCCGGGCCCGTCCGGTGTCGGGTGGGTTGTTCCGGCAGTGATAAAGAGGGTCAGGAAATCATATCGCAGTACCACAAGGTGCTGCATCGGCACTGCGGTCATCAGCCCGAAGAAAGAGTTGCCAAGACCATGTGAGGCGGCGACCTGCCCAAGCGTCCGCACTGGGTCGGGTGCATCATACCCATGTGGAACGGTGTGATTTAAGAGTGTGGTGACACGGCCATATCCACCACCGACCCCTGAGCTGAGGGCATCAAAATCCCCTCGTATCACCAGCGTGCTCTCACGGAGATAATATCTCATCCAATATCGTAATGGGCGCGATCTTTAAGTTCCTGCTGTTTTGCAGCATTCCAGCCATTGACATCCGAGAGATAGCCCGTGATCCGCGAGATCTGGGAGACATCATGGGATCCGCACTCCGGGCAGACCGGGGCACCACAGAGCGGACAGTATTCAAGAGATTCAACGATATCATGCGGGCAGTGGCAATGATCTACCGGGCACATCAACTGGAGCTTCATCTCACCGCATGCAGGACACGGTTCTTCATCCACGATATGGTGACAGGTATGGCATTTGTATTTCCGCTCTTCTGCCGGGATATCATCAAGGCTGGAATACTGCTCGATCGCCATCTTCTGTTCGTCAGTCAGGTGCATGCGGAGTATTAGGGAGAAGGTGGATAAAAGGATACGGGTTGATGCAAGACATTACCAGCCTGGCAGGGCGATCCAGATGACAATGAGAAGAAAAATCACCGCGACTATCCTGATCCAGAGCGGGATATTCATCCCGGAAGATTCCGTATCCCGAACCCCGGGATGCGGCATCTCCTCCTCGGACTCGACAATAAATGCTCCCCGGTACCCGCACCGCTTGCAGTGGTACTCGGAACCGAGATACCCGCCTGCGATCTGGAAGAGATCACTGCTTCCGCATTGAGGGCACCGTCGCATACAAGCGATACACCCGGAGAGGCTATCAATATTCCCCCTGATATCCAGGTGATACAGGCACCACGCTATCAGTCTGCCTCAGAGTGACTCATAGGGTTCATCACCCACCGGGAAACGGTGTCAGAACGATCTTCTCATCATCGGCAGCGGCGGGCGTACTCTGCTGCGGCGGAAGCCGGATCCTCTGCGCCATAAATTGCACGGCCGACGATCACACCATCCACAAGCTCTTTTACATCTTCAGGGGAAGCACCCTGGGCACCAACACCAGGGGAATAGATCTTCATCGCACCCACAAGCTCCCGGAGTGCCGCAATACGGGCGGGCCGGGTCGCCGGTGCAATGATCCCGTCTGCTCCGGCAGTAGCCGCCATCCTGCAGAACGATTCGGCCACCCCCCCGGAGAACCATTCGGCTCCTCCCGGATGGCTCATCTCGCAGACCACAAAACATTCTCCACCATGTGCATGGGCTGAGGCGACACAGGCAGCAAGCGAGTCACTCCCCGGAAACGCGTGACAGATAACAGCAGAACAGCCGGCATCAAAGACAGAATCGCAGATGAGCGTGTTGGTATTTGGGATATCCGCCACCTTGAAGTCCGCAATCACCGGAACACCGAGTGCAGCAATCTCACCGGCAACCGACAATCCTGCTCCAAGGACGAGAGGATAACCGATCTTGATCGCATCAAGGTACCGGGAAGTTGATTCTGCAATCGCGAGAGCCTCGTCCCGTGAGGTGGCATCAAGGGCAAGGATCAGGGCGCTCATGTTACCAGCCTCTCAAGGGTGGCGGCAATAAGCAGTGGCAGCGTGATCGTTGCATCCCCATAGACCGTCATTGCACGTGCTTCCTCGTTGATTTTGCCCCAGGAACGTGCCTCGTCCAGGGTTGCACCGGAAAGCCCGCCGAGATCCGGGCGATCCCCGGTGAGCTGTACCGCATAAGAAAAACCATTCCCGGTCATCAGCATGCTCTGGAAGATGAAGTTCTTTGGAACCCCGCCCCCGACAAGGAGAGCCCCTGCCCGTTCAAGAGAGAAGCACCGGTTCATCAGATCCTTCATATCCAGGAACGCATCGATGACAACCCGGCCCGTCTGTGAGAAGAGCCAGTACTGAAGCCCGATCATCGAGTCCTGGATCGCAGGGCAATAAACCGGAATACCTTTCTTTGCCGCTGTTGCAAGGATCCCGGAGTCCAGCCGCTCCCCGATATGGCGGAGGAGGCCGGCTATCGAGATGACCGAGCCCTCGGGGAGTCCGGAGTAGACCTCCTGCATAAACTCCTCGAACCGCTCGAATGCCTCGCTCGGGAGATAGACATCATAGATCCGGTTGATCTCCTCATGCCTGAGGTCGACATCATCACAGATCTCGGTCCCATGATAGTGGCGGCACCCGATCGCCTCGATGATATCATGCGTCAGGTTGGCTCCGGTTGAGACGAGAATATCAATATAGCCACATTCAAGGAGATCCGAGACGATACCTCCCATACCGGCAGGCACCATCGCCCCGGCAAGACCAAAGAACCGCGTTGCTTCTGGATCAGAGAACATCGCCCCGGTAATTGAGACCGCTTCAGCAAGTGATCCCCCGTTGTATGCACCAGCTGCACCCATCGCATCCACAAGCTCCAAAACCGTCATCCCCGGACGAATATGTATCTGACAGACCGGATCATTACATTCGTGTCGCATGCTCACTCAACCATATACAGGTTACCTTCCCGCATGATTAAGCCATCAGCTCTTGAAAGGATGGAGGTCAAATGAGTGAATTTACATTCTCGCTGACATATTGAATAGTTATGCTTGAAGAGGTCTTTACCTTCCGCCACAAAGATGATGCAATGGATTTTGCAAATGAATTGAAACGTGCGGGAGTAAAATCAAGAATCGAGAGCGGGTGCATATGTTACACAGACTATCAGCTGATGATTCCAATAAGCATCATCAGAACATTAAACCAATTTGACGATCCCGTTGATGAAAATATGAATGAAAGGCTCAAGGAGATTCTCAATACTCTGAAAGAAGATATAGAACGTTATTTTGGAGAGGCAAAGGTCGGAGATCTCGTGGAAGATCCTGCTGATCGCAAGCAGCTCATCTCTGCCGCTCTTCAATATATAGCACAAAATCAAGAGTCAGATTCCAATTCAGATGAACTGGAAAAGAGTGAAGAGGAACTCCTCAAAGAGAAGGAATGTAAAGAAGCTGCCACCTACATGAATACTGTCAGGATCCTGAATGAGTCCGGAATGCTGAAAAATGAACCTGGTGGGTGGCGGGTTCTTAAAGAGATTGATCATGAGAAGATCTGTCTTCCCGTACCAATGGAATCATTGGATTCAATTGAATCAGATATCTTCGATACCATTCCAAAGAAATTGAGCGCAGAAGCATATGCCATACCTGAGTGGAGAGTCAGCACTCCACCCTCATTCTATATTTCTGAGGTTAGCGAGGATATTGAGGATATTCTTGATGAGTATGATATGGATGAGAACCTGCTGGACGACATTATCAGTTCGATTCGTACAAAGGAGTTGATAATTGGATCCATATTCAGGTTTATCAAAGAGAAAGGCGTTGTTTCAGAGGATGAGATCATCTCGGGTTTGACCAGGCAGCCGGTCGCAATCAACAACAGAGAAGGCGTGGGAATAATCGCGCAGACATACTATAATCCGATTGTGATTGAAGGGATCATCCAGGATCTGAAGAAGATGAATTATATCAAGGGAAAACCAGAGAAACTCCGGCTTGCCTGAAGAGGAGATGGGTGAGGCGGGATGAGATTCAACCTCATACAGCTTCACTTTCAGTTTTTACTCTTCTCTGGCAAAGAACCCGACAGCAGCCGGGGCATGCTTCTGTATCTCCTCAAAGAAGTACCTGCCCAGTGCCGGATCCGAGTCATCTATCGCCGCAGTAATCGTCCTGACAAGCCATGGAGAGAGATCCGGACCCTTCTCAAGTGAATTCATCACCACGACAACTGCTTCATCAACCTCGATTTTGTCCTTCCATCGGTATGCCATATGCTCACCAGACCGATGATTGGATGGAGAATATATAAAATTTATTATCTAACCTTCAACCGCCCATCCTTGCCGGTGATCCTCCCGGCAGACCGGAGTGCATCCACCAGCTGCTGCACCATCTCCTGTGATACATCAAACCTGAGAGGATAGGCTTCTTCATCAATGGATACCGTTTTTGCAGATATATTCTGGGTGATTTCAAGTAGTGTTGCCGCACCCTCCTGAATCAACGAGACGATCTCATCAGCAAGGGTAAGCAGGAGGAAGAACTGCTCGAGAAAAGCAACAAAACTCTCCTCTTCAGGATTCATTGCCTGGATCGAATCAATGAGAACTGTCGGATCCGAACAGAAGATCACATCGATCCCTGGCTGAACCAAGAAGAGCGTCTCTGATGAAACAACCCGCTCACCCCTCAACCCTGCCTCTTCAAGTGCCTGTTTCTCAGGGAAGAGGAGGAGCGGGATCGGCACTGCAACCATATGGCTCCCGGGATCGACCTCCCTGATGAGATGAAGGCGATCATCTTTCTCCTCAACATACCCATCCCGAACATACTCAAGAACCCTGCGGGCATCCTGCGTAAGGGAAGCCAGTTCTTCATCAGAAAGTGAATCGGCTTTCTCATATGCAGCCATGAGATAGCTGCCCCCGTCAGCTTTGATCGCTGAAATGATCCGGGAGAATGCTTCCTCTTCAAGCCTGATAATCTCAGATGCAATTCCAAGCGCATCTTCATCTCCCCCATCCTCATGAGATAATGAGCCAAGAAACGCCCTAAAGGAATCGATTGAGCCAAAAGCCATCTCCATAGAGGAGAGGGTCGTCTCAACAGTGAGCCGGGCAGATGATCCTGACTTCTTCAGGATGCGAACAGACTGCTGGGCATCTTCGCGAGTAGTAAAATGAAGGATAAGTTCCTGTGACATGCAGTTGTTGTTTTTTTATTCCTGAAGAGATGAAACCTCGCTTCTGCAATGGAAGCAATGCCAGATCCCGGGGAGAAATTACTGAGCAGATGAATCAGGGAGGCCGGATTCAAAGACGAGGGTGAAGTACCGTGCAGCAAAGACCGTCACCATTGCATAGATGAAGAATGCCGGGATATACCCGATCAGAGAGAGTTCCATCATATATCCTGCCGGGAGCGAGACAAGGAATGTGATGACGGTATAGAAGATGACCGCAGAGAGATATGAGACGCCACCGATCCTCCCGATATGATCCAGGATCGCACTGAATGCAAAACCTTCCCGGATCTTCCCTGACCTCGCCGTACGGATCACCCCTATCATCGAGAAGAGGATGACGACGGCATACAGGAGTATAACCCCGACGATCAGAAAGAAGACGGCACCGATCTCTGAGAAGAGATAACCGGATTCTGAACGGGTTACGAGATTCGACAGGAGATCGCTTTGTGATCCGATGATGATGATCGCCCCGATAAACAGAAGTGCATAGATGAATGAGACGATCGTCAACCTGATCCCGTCACTGAGGAGTTCAAGCGGCTTTGAGAGATCCGGGGGGTTCGATCCTCCACGGTAAATCCGTGCCGTATACCCGTAAATCAGGGGAAAGATAGCAACCATACCCATCAAAAGAGGAATCCTCACCAAATGATCCCGGATCGTGGCCATGGTAAATGCAGCCGACTCCTCAGCAGATGCAACGAGATCTATGATATTAGCGAAGAGTCAACGGGATCAGATATAATCCTCACGACTGTAATCCTGCGGAGGATCCCAAAAAACAGGCTCGCCCCGACAGAGGGGGCGGGCAAGATGCCGTCTGGCGGAAGGAGGAACCTCATACCAGCCCGGATGAATCCTCCTCTCCTGATAGCTGATACAGGGCTCCCGGCTCCTTGTCCCGCATACCCGGCATTTATACCCTTTATCTCTCCCGGCCGAGGTCATTTTTTTGCCGCAGGACTCGCAGAAGGGGGCACCCACAACCCGGCCCGGGGGTGCTGAGAGAACCCGGATCTTCTCAAGATTCAAGGATCTCTTCTTGTAACTGCCACAGACATACACCCGGTCTCCCGGTGCAAGCGCCCGGATTACATCGCGGAATCCCCTGGTCGGCTCATATGCCATGCAGATGAGGTGGTCTTTGCCATCAGTAATCCGGAGGGTAACATGGCCGCCGATCCCGGTTATGGGAGGGGATGTGACAGTGCCGGGAACACAATAGGATCTCCCCTCTTCAAGGTTCTGCATCGACCCATGGATCAGGTGTGCATCGGTTCCCTGGTTCGTCTCAAAGATCGCCTCAAGTACCGAAGCCTCGGAGATGACCAGATTCCTCGCCAGAGAGATCCAGACCGGATCATTCCCCCTGATCCCAAACAGTACCGGATCAGGGGTATGCGGAACGCAGACGAGCGTCTTATTCTCAGGATCACAGGTATCCCAGGTCCCCGGATACGTCATCTCCTCTGCGAGCCTGAGACTCACCGGATCAACAAACCGGGTGCTCGTATGGAGATTGGCATCACGGTAGACGAGATACTCGGATGTGGCATCTGATAACTCCGCTGCCACCGCAGCGACAGCGCCGATGATCCCGCGCCCGTTCTTCCAGAGAGCAAATCGTGCATTGATATCCTCACAGGCTGCAATTGCGCCCTCAATTGTGCAGAAACCGGTGATCGCCTCTTCTGCAAAGGCAGCAGGAGGGCGATTCTCCTCACAGAGAACAAGACCGGGATTTGTCCTGTCGCAGGAGAGATCAGCAAGCTCTTCAATGAGCTCGGATGCAATAAAAAAAGCAAAGTTCGGGTTCCCTTCAGCTTCGATGGCAATGGCAGCGTTTCCGCGGGTCTTCCAGATGATATTCGGGTTCAGCCGGATGAGACGGAGGGATCGGATCTCCATCCCGGACTCTTCAAGCCGCCGGGCAAGGAGAGCACCAAGGTAGGTGGTGCACATACCCTGAGGAGAGTCCGTATCATCGATCCCGATCCACATAGCTATAGGTATCTGCTCTTCCATCCCATAAGGGACATCGTCAGATCCTTTATTATGCTGGATTCACCATGTAGGTTGTAGAAGAGATGATACAGGAACGGCTCATCCAGACGGTGATAAGCATCCTCCTTACTGCAGGGTATGATGTCTCTGAACGGTGCCTGCTTCGGCCCCGGAGCTTTGATCTGCTCGCCTCCGGGAAGAGAGGGCTTATGATCATCAAGATCGTCTCCCAGATCGACTCCGTCTCTGAAGAGATCGCATTCGATCTCGAGGCGATGGGACACCACCTCAAAGCTGTGCCGATCATCATCGGAGAGAGAGCACGTGATGCGCCACTTGAACGGAGTGCAGTCTACCTCAGATACGGACTCTTTGCGGTCGCACCATCAACCCTCTATGATTACCTGGTTGAAGGGATTCCGCCGCTCGTCTATGCCTCACCCGGCGGTCTCTATGTTGGAATCGATGGAGACCGGCTTCGGGAGATGAGAGAGCGGCATACCCTCTCGCTTGGAGATCTTGCTCATATCCTCGGCGTATCCCGACGAACCATCAGCAAATACGAGAGTGGCATGGGAACAACACTTGAAATGGCACTGAAACTTGAAGAACTCTTTGACGAGGCTATTGTTCAGCCGATCGACCTCTTCATCGACAGGCCACATGATCTCACAGAGAGCATCTATGCCCATGAGATCGAAGCCATCTCTCCCGCCGGCCACCTGAAAGATATGGGTCTTGAACTTCATCCATTCAGGCGTGCACCATTCCAGGTTGTTGCCCTCTTCGAGAAAAACACAATATTTGCCTGCTTTGGACCGGCACAGAAGACCGTCAAGCGCGCGGCACTCATCGGGAACCTCTCCCAGATTGCCCATGCCCGATCCCTCTGCATTCTCTCTGACTATCATAATGAGAAAAAAATTGGAAAAACTCTTGTTATCGGGGAAGAAAAGCTCTATTCTCTGGAAGAGGGATCGGATCTCATCAATCTGATACCTGAATAATCTTTATATAGAACTACAAAGCAACTTTATCAACAAACACTGGTGATATTACATGTCAGCACAACTTGGAGGACAACCAATTCTCATTCTAAAAGAAGGCAGTTCCCGGACACGGGGACGCGATGCACAGGGTATGAACATTGCAGCTGCAAAAGCAGTGGCAGCAGCCGTCCGGACAACCCTCGGGCCAAAAGGCATGGACAAGATGCTCGTCGATACCATCGGCGATGTCGTCATCACCAATGATGGTGTCACCATCCTCAAAGAGATGGATATCGAGCACCCCGCTGCCAAGATGATGGTCGAGATCGCAAAGACCCAGGATGACGAAGTCGGTGACGGAACCACCACAGCAGTCGTCGTCGGCGGCGAACTCTTAAAGAAGGCAGAGGATCTTCTTGAGCAGGATGTTCATCCGACAGTCATCGCTCAGGGATATCGTCAGGCAGCAAATAAAGCACAGGAGATCTTAAAGGAGATCGCCTTTGACATCAAACCGGGCGACACAGCGATCCTTACCAAGATCGCAGAGACCGCAATGACCGGAAAGGGCGCAGAATCTTCAAAAGAGAAACTCTGTGGACTCATTGTAAAAGCAATCACCATGGTCACCGATGAGGACGGAACCGTCGACACCGAGAATGTCAAGATCGAGAAGAAGGTCGGCGGCTCAATCGACGATTCCGAGATCATCGAAGGCATGATCATCGACAAGGAACGTGTCCACTCAGGCATGCCAAAACTCGTCAAAGACGCTAAAGTGCTCCTATTAAACGCAGCAATCGAATTCAAGAAGACCGAAGTCGATGCAGAGATCAGCATCACAAGCCCGGATCAACTCCAGATGTTCCTTGATGAAGAAGAGAAGATGATCAAGACGATCGTCAACAAGGTCATCGCATCCGGTGCAAACGTTGTCTTCTGCCAGAAGGGTATCGATGACATTGCCCAGCACTACCTTGCAAAGGCAGGTATCTTCGCAGTCCGCCGTGTCAAGAAGTCCGACATGGAGAAACTTGCACGTGCAACCGGTGCAGCCCTCGTCTCATCCATTGATGCAATCTCAACCGAAGAGCTCGGCAAAGCAGGCAGGATCGAAGAGCGGAAGGTTTCAGGTGAAGAGATGATCTTTGTTGAGGAGTGCTACAATCCAAAAGCAGTCTCGATCATCGTCAAAGGCGGGACCGACCATGTCGTCGACGAACTTGAGCGTGCAATCGAAGATGCACTCCGTGTTGTCGGCGTTGTTGTTGAGGACAAAAAGGTCGTTGCAGGCGGCGGGGCTCCGGAGATTGAACTCTCACTTCGTCTCCGTGACTACGCATCCAGCGTCGGTGGCCGTGCACAGCTTGCTATCGAAGCATTCGCAAGCGCACTTGAGATCATCCCAAGAACCCTCGCAGAGAACGCAGGACTTGACCCAATCGATATGCTCGTCGATCTCCGTGCAGCTCATGAGCATGGCAAGAAGACCTTCGGTCTCGATGTCTTCGCAGCAAAAGCCGCAGACATGAAGGCAGCAGGTGTTGTCGAACCTCTTCGTGTCAAGACCCAGGCAATCTCCTCAGCAGCAGAAGTCGCTGTCATGATCCTCAGAATCGACGACGTCATTGCCTCATCCGGAAAGGGTGGCGGAATGCCAAGCGAGGAAGAGATGGCTGCAATGGGCGGTATGGGCGGTATGGGCGGAATGCCCGGCATGATGTAAGATCCCAACTACAACCCCATTTTACAGAATATCATATCACCCTCTTTTCAGGAGGGGTACTTTTTTCTTCTTGTGCGTCTTCAATCTCTTTTATGAAGACCGGATTCATCTATACCAAATATAAGACAGATTGTTACCATTGTCATGCAGACGCCGATCAGGTGATCAAAGTGGTGCCCCAGCAGGCACAGGTCATCTGTTCGAACTGCGGTGCAACAAGGGTCTTCATCCCCCGCATCCATGAGGTGGGTTCAACCGGATCATTCACCCCGATATCCTGTTATGATGTCTGGAACCTTGAGCCGACAGCGGAATGCAGAAACTGCCATACAACAGGAGCCCATGACCTCTTTGTCGGGTGTAACCATTTCACAGTCCGGTGCAGGAATTGCGGGTTCACCCAGTTTTACAAGTTCAATCTCCAGTATATCGGCAAATGCGACATCGAAGAGGAGATCTGCGATCCGGTGATCCGATAAATACAGGATTATTCAAAGAGGAACGATAACGGCCGAACGTCAGAACAGCCCGGATCAGATGAGTTCATCCGCATAGCTCGGGGTCACAATGCATATCATGATCAAACCATCGGGCCCGGATGATGAATCTTCTTCATAGGGAGAAAAGGAGGGGGAAAGATCAGAAACCGCTCAATCTGAGAACCATGCCAAGGGTAATTCCGGTGATTGAAACGGTGATTGACAGAAGTCCAAGGATAAAAAGGTTCATCACAGCTTCTGAAGAAACCGGAAAGTCTGTCTGGTTCATCATGAGCCTACGCACCCTCCGTGAAGGCCGTACCTCAGCAGTTATCACAGGTTTGGCCGGTTTTATTCGGATTGTCATGACGTCACCTCCAGATGAGTATGGAAGTATACTATCCCTGAACATATTTTAGAGTTTCGTTCATGCCAATATTTGAGAATCATTTTTTATTATAATTTCGGGATAGAGCCCCCTTCAAGGCTTTTAATACCCAAAATAGCTTCTCAGAAGCCATACTTCGAACGGATTTGGTGAGAACTATTTCCGATAACATGAAATATGAGAGAAGAAAGATACATTTATTTCATCTCAAAAAAACCATCATTATATCTATTGTGTGGACTATTAAGGATGATTGAGCTATCAACACCAGACAATAGCAGAGGAGTTGGAGAGAACACATGACAATACCAGACACAAACGATATTTTTCGTCAGGTTCTTGAAGCAACCCATGACTGGGAATTCCTGCTGGGACCAGACGGGACCTTTTTATATGTATCGCCTTCATGCCAGCGGATCACCGGGTATCCCCCCGAAGATTTTCTGAAGGATAAAAATCTCTTCATCAGAATCGTCAAATCCGAGGATCTTGATGCAGTAAAGACAGCCCTTGCTGTGCGGGAGAGAGAAGAGAAGGAGGTAAAGTTCCGGCTCAAACATAAAAACGGGAGTGAGCGGTGGGTTGGACTCCTCTGCACGATTGCGAAGGATACAGATGGCAAACTGCTTGGAACCCGATGCAGTGCACGCGATATGACACTTGAGATCAACCGGAAGATGAAACAGGATACCTTTGTGGTTACAGAAGTTACCCGGATGATCGCCAACCTCAAAAAAGCCGCCAGGGGCGACACCTCATTCAATCTCCAACCCGCTCCATCAGATGAGGATACAAAGAATTTCGCCTCTTTGATCGCACGAATAGATAAAAGCCTGGCTACTCTCAAAGGATCGCTTGACGGTTTGATGGGAGATATAAAGATGATGATGCATGGTCTGACCGAGGGTAACTTTGAGATCCGCGCAGACACAGGGCGGTACGAGGGAGATTTTCAGGAATGCATGGTTGGAATAAACGGCATGCTCGATGCAGTCACAAAACCCGTTCACGAAGCAATGCGTGTCTGCGGCTCATTTGCACAGGCAGACTTCTCTGCGAAATTCGATACAAATATCCAGACAAAAGGGGAATGGGAAGAATTCAGGAAATCCCTTGACCGGATGGGGAAGGTCCTCAATAATACCGTAAAAGAGATCACCCGTGTCGCAAGCGCATTTGCTGACGGCGACTTCACCGCCCATATCGATGAGAAACTCAATGTCCGCGGAGATCTTATTGCCGTGAAGAATGCCTTAAACAAAGTCTCAATAGATGTCTCGCGCCTCATTGCAGGATCAAACCGGCTGATGGAGGCGATGGTGGAGGCGGCGAACGAAGCCGAGACGAGCATCGACGAAGTTTCTACCGGCACCCAGCAGATCGCAAAGAGTACCGGGAACGTAAGCGGCCATATCGAGAAGGCAACAGAATCCGCCCAGCAGGTTCTTCAGGCGATGGAAGATCTCTCCGCAGCCGTCCAGGAAGTTACCGCAAGTGCAGAATCTGTTGCTATACTCTCACGAAAAGCCGATGAACAGTCTCAGGAAGGAACAAAAGTAGCCAGGCGGGCAGATGCGGGTATGGCCGAGATCACTACCGCAACCGCCGAAATCGATGGGATCATCAGGGATATCAACACCCAGATGGCCGAGATCGGAAAAATCGTCGGTGTCATCTCGGATCTGGCCAACCAGACGAATCTGCTCGCACTCAATGCAGCAATCGAGGCCGCCCGTGCCGGTGATGCCGGACGCGGGTTTGCGGTTGTTGCTGCCGAAGTCAAAGCCCTTGCAACTGAATCGCGATCCTCTGCCGAGCATATCACCGAGATGATCGGGAACCTCAGATCCGGCGCAGAAAAGGCTTCAAATGCCATGAAGACTGCAAATAGTGTCGTTAAGGATGGATCTGACCAGATGCAGCAGACGATCCTTGCTTTCAATGAGATCGTCGATTCGGTCGGAAAGATCTCACGAAGTATCGAGGAGGTTGCAAGTGCAACAGAAGAACAGGCAGCCACCGTTGAGGAGATCACCGCAAGCATCCATGAGGTCGCTGCCCTGATGGAGAGGACAGCTCAGGAAGCAGGCGACACCGCAGCCAGTACAGAAGAGGTATCTGCAAGTATCGATGAGGTCGCCAGCATGGTGGCACGGGTCACCGAGATCTCTCAGGAGACCCTTGAAGCAAACAGGAAATTCAAGGTAACCTGAATACCCAACCTCTCCTTTTTCTTCAGTATTATTCACATAGTTCTTCTGACAACTCCACCAGCACCTCCTGCATCAGGAGCATCCGCTGCACCGGAATAGTGCAGCATGCCGGGGAGAGGATGATCCGCTCCCGAACACTCTGAGAGGGGAGAATCCCCTCTCCCTCAAGCTTAAAAGCGAGATCCATCTCATTGGGAATGGTATTATCAGAGCCCATAATCATTCTTCACCACCTCAGACAGGAGTGTCAATCCCGAATATGTAGGGTTTGGCAACGCAGAGGGGTCTCTTGTTGCCGTTTGAAACAATCTCACCGTCATTGATGATCAGCTCACCCTGCCTGAAGAGGAACGCGGCTTTTCCATCTGCAATAATATTCACCATACTTAATACCTCGCATATCTTCTCCGAGCCCCAAAAAAAGAGCTATGGCGCTCATATACCAGCACCTTCCCGGGAACAGGAGATGATTGATGTTCGTGAATTAACGAACTATATGAATATAGACGAACTAATACTATTTATACTCATCCTTTGGAGCAGAGTCAGGATTAAAAAAAAAAGATGCGAGAATGGAAGAAATTATTGCTCTTCCCGATCCATTTTAATCGCTTTTTTGGGGCATTCCTGAGCACAGATCCCACATCCCTTACAATACTCGAGATCTATCTCATGGTCTTCATTGATGCAGCCATCAGGGCAGTACATGGCACAAAGTCCGCATGCATTGCATGCTTCACGGTCGACCACGGGCCGGAATGTCCTCCATGAACCAGTCTTTCCGGCAGCCCCCTCTGTTGGCCTGCTCATTGCAACGGGGTCGGTCATAGAATCAGCTCCTTGTAGGCAGCTTCTGCCGCCTTCACATTCCTCTCATCTGAAAACATATCCCGGATGGCAGCCTCAGCTGATTCGCGTGATACGACCCCCATCCTTGCAAGCGCTCCGAGAACCGGAGTATTTAATATGGGGTTTCCCGATACAACGAGATCGACTGAGAGTGCAATCCCGGTGAGATCAAGAGTAATAACCCTGACACCGGGGAGATCGATCGGGTGGGGGCTGTTGATCAGTACGGTTCCACCCTGCTCAATCCCCTGGAGAACATCAACTGTATCCATGATGCTCGCATCAAGGACGATGATCAGGTTTGGGGATCGGATCTGTGAGTAGATCTTGATCGGCTCGGAATCGATCCTGACAAACGAGGTGACAGGCGCACCCCTCCGTTCCGCACCATAGAAGGGAGCGGCGGTTGCATGCTTCTTATCGAGGAAGGCTGCCATCGCGAGGAGCCGGGCGGCAGTCACCCCGCCCTGCCCGCCGCGGGAATGAATCCTGATCTCAAACATCAGGCATCAACCCCAAACCAGTACTCTTCACCCATCCGCCGGTTCCTGACAAACTCGGCGATATCATCATAGGTGACCTCCTGACCGCCAAGCCCTGCCACCACCGAGAAGATCGAGGCATCACGACACCGGGATTTGATCGAATCGGTGAGCACCCCGCCAAATCCAAACGAGTATCCCCGGTTAAGGATAACGAGATCACGACCCCGGATATCAAGCTCGGGGAACGGCCTGAACCAGCGTACCCGCATGGAACCTGCTTTGACGCCTTCTTTCCTGAGGATATCAACTGCAACTTCTGCCTCCTTCCCGAGCGTACCCATCGAGACGATCAGGATATCAGCATCGTCACAGAGATACTCGTCGGTGGGACCGTATTTCCGTCCGAATCGTCTGGCAAACTCTTCCTCGGCATCCCTGATCACCGAAGGCGAAGCTCTCATCGCTTTCTCCATCTCCCACCTGAATTTGAAGTGATCATTTGGTCCGGTCAGTGCCCCATATCCAGTGGGATTCTCCGTATCTATTTTATGGGGAAGAGCCATCGGGGGGATGTAATCACCAATCTCCACAGTCTCTAGGGACTGCATGATATGCGAGAGGACAAAACCATCAAGATTGACCATCACCGGGAGCAGAATACCGTTATCTTCGGCAATCCGAAATGCCATCAGGGTGGTATCATATGCCTCCTGCACAGTTGAAACAAAGAACTGGAGCCATCCGGTATCCCGCTGGGAGAAGGCATCAGAATGTTCCGCCCAGACATTCCATCCCGGACCGAGGGCACGGTTCACATTTGCCATCACAATCGGGAGGCGGGCTCCGGCTGCCCAGTGGAGCATCTCGTGCATATAGAGAAGCCCATGGGAGCTCGTCGCCGTGAAGGAGCGCACGCCGGTGATGGAAGCACCGATACAGGCGGTCATCGCCGAGTGTTCACTCTCAACCGGGATATAGCGTGCATCCATCTCACCGGCGGTGACGTATTCTGCGATCTGCTCAACAATCTCCGTCTGCGGGGTGATCGGGTATGCTGCAACCACTGCGGGTTTTGCCGCCTTCACTGCAGCCGCCACCGCTTTGTTTCCTGTTGCTACCGTCAGCATTCTCCTGCCTCCTCTTTTGCGAGTTGTGCAATATTCTTCTCTATCGCCTGCTCCAGCTCATTGACTGTCGAATCGGAGATTCCCTTGAACCGCCCCTGTATAGAGAGGTAATCCCTGAGTGGGGCCCGTTTCTTCATTGCACCCTTTGAGGGGGAGCTTATCGAGAGTTCGTCATATTTTCTCTCCCAGAGCACCCAGGAGCCGGTCTTCACCGCAAGCTTTCCCACCGTGACAGACATGTCAGAAGCAATCCGCCATCCGGGGGGGCAGGGGGCAAGAATATGAATAAACGAGGGGCCAGGGGTGGCAAGCGCCGTTTTGACCTTCTCATAGAGATCCTTTGGATATGCAGGGGTTGCAGTCGCCTGGTAGGGTATATTGTGGGCGGTTATGATCCGATCCAGATCTTTCTTCGCATCGGTCTTGCCGCCGGGTGTCGTTGTCGTCCTCGCTCCCATCGGGGTTGCACCTGAACGCTGCATCCCGGTGTTTCCATATGCCTCATTATCATAGCAGATATACAGGAAATCAGTTCCACGTTCAAGGGCACCGGAGAGCGACTGGATCCCGATATCCACAGTACCCCCATCACCGGCATAGACGATGACGTTCGTCTTCTTACCCATGCTCGCAAACGCCTCACTCATCCCTGATGCACATGCCGCTGCCGCTGCAAAGGCAATATTGTATACAGGAACATTAAATGCAGTATTGGGATAAATCCCCTGCAGAATACTGGTACAGCATGCAGGAACAACAAGAACCGTATCCGGACCTGCCGCCTTCAGCACATACCGGAGTGCTAATGATGATGTGCACCCGGCACATGCTGTCGTACATTTTTCAAGGTACTCTTCCTTTGGTATTTCAGCCATCCGAATCAATTACCTGTCTGTATTCATGAATATTGAGCTTTCGGGTTTGGTCATCTCAGCTGAGCCGGGTATACGGGGTGAGGGATGCGGGGAATGAAAGAGGAATACGAAGCGGATGCATACCCGGTGCGATGATCTCAATAACCGGCGAATGGCCCGCTTTACAATTTGCTTTATACATCGGACGGATAAACAAGGTCACCCTATCCCCAGGGGAGAGTACCGGATCCTGATCGGAGGGTGCCGGTGAAGAGATGGAAAAGTAATGATATGTTGGGAGGGATGTATAGAGAGGATCGTTTGGAGCTATAGTCTCGTAGGCATTCCTGCCGATGAGGTTGATCGTTGCCATCCGGAGATCCACTGGATCGGAACCCGAAAGAAGGCGGATTGGAACGAGGATCCCTTCAGCATCTCTGAGATCATCATTCAGATCGACTGCATAGATCGAACCGGCAGTGACGAGTCCTGATCCTGCTCTGGACATACCCTTATGCACCTCGGTTCGTGTACCATCAGAGAGGGTCATACCTGCACTGATGATCACATGAGAGAAAACCGCCCCAACCACCACAAACGCAATCAGGACAATTGCAGCTTCAAGTCCGGTGATGGCATCATCCACCGAAGCCCACCTCATGATAATTATTCGCAACGAGTGTTTCGGGCACCCCGCACCGGACATTGAGAGGAGAGCCCCATGGTGGGTGGATGGTGAGTGTAAATTCTGCTCCTGAAGAGAGGGCGGCAGGAGTGATCGAGAGCTCTACCTGCACTATCTCGTCCTCCGAGAGGAGAGTATCGCCCTCCATCTCTGTAAGCCATGAAAGTTTCACATCAGATGGAGGAACATCATATATCCCCTCAGATGTCAGAAGCGTGTACCTGATTCCCGATGCGGGGATTGCTTCGCCGATCACCTCGCATGAGAATAGTACTCTTTTGAGGCAACTGCCCGAATTATCCACCTGCCCGACGACTGACCCCATGACCATCACTGCGGTGGGAGATCTCCCGCCATCACGTACCACCTCTTCCACCTTACTGGAAGAGGAGAAACCAGCTCCAAGAATCACAAATGAGAATACCGCGGCAACCACAACAAACGCGATCAGGACGATTGCTGCCTCAAGCCCTGAAAAGCCATCATTATCTGCCATAGTGATCATCAAGCCGGATGATATCATCCTCTCCGAGATACTCCCCGATCTGCACCTCGATCATCTCAAGAGGGATCTTCCCCTGGTTTTCCAGCCGGTGGACGGCACCGGCACGGACAAATGTCGATTCTCCCTGTGTGAGTACCCTGGTACTGCCATCGATCCGGACATGGGCACACCCCGAGACGACGACCCAGTGTTCGCTCCTGTGCTGGTGCTGCTGGAGTGAGAGTGAGGCGCCCGGCTTTACGGTAATACGCTTGATCTTAAAGAACCGCGATTCTTCCAGTACCAGGTAGGCTCCCCAGGGGCGATGGACGAGACGATGCTCTTCAACGGTCCTGTCATGGAGATCAGAGAGAGCCGACACCACCTCGCGGACACGCTCGGTTGCATTCCTATGGCAGACAAGGAGTGCATCGTCGGTATCCACCACAACAAGATCCGAGACCCCGATAGCTGCAACCCGTTTTCCTTCCGGGTGGATGAATGTACATCCTTTGGAGTCCAGGATGAGGGCTTCACCGACATTGCCGTCTGCATCAGGGCCTGAGGCATCATGCAGGGCAGAGAAGGTACCAAGGTCGCTCCAGGGAACGGTAAGGGGGACAACCGCCACCCTTGATGAATGTTCAAGGAGACCATAATCAACCGAGAGGGAGGGGATATCCGGGTAGGCATCAGGCAGATCGGCATCGGCAATCTCCGGTGCATATCTGCTACATTCCTCAAAGAAGAGACGGGGCGTCATCAGGAAGATCCCGGCGTTCCAGAGTGCTCCATCTGCAATAAACTGCCCGGCAGCCACCGGATCAGGTTTCTCATGGAACGCAGCCACCCTATAGCCGTTTGAGACGGGCACACCCGGAGATATATAGCCATATCCGGTATGCGGGCGATCTGGAACAATACCGAAGGTGACGAGATGATCTGTTGCCAGCGGAACTGCACGGGCAACGACCTCTTCCATCCCGGTCCCGATCAGGTGATCGGTCGGATAGATGATAACCGGCTCATCGGGATCGTCTCCGAAGATGTGCATCCCCCAGGCAATCGCGGGGAGTGTGTTTCTGCCACAGGGCTCGATCAGGATCCGATCATCGATTACTTCATCCCCAAGCTCTTCAATCTGGTTTTTCACAAGAAACTCGTACTCTGCTCCGGTCACTACAACGATCTCATCGGGGAAAGAGAGGAGACGCGCTCTTGTGTATGCCTGCTGGAAGAGCGTCTCGTCAAAGAGATTGATGAACTGTTTCGGGCACCTGCTGCGGGAGAGCGGCCAGAGGCGGGTACCGCTCCCACCTGCAAGAAGAATCGTCCTGATACCAGATCACCTTTCCAGTACATTCTCAAAGATAAGGGATAATTCTTTTCAATCCAACTTCCGGAAGAGGGTATTCATGCCGAAGGGCCTCCATAGGATTTGCTTCTGATGGCTTCCATGCCGGGTAGATATCTGAAAGGACCGATGTTCCCACCCCAAAGAGGAAGCCTATGAGGAGATAGATGAGGCTTGATGGGGCAAGGAGATAGCTCGTATTCTCGAGCATGATCCAGAGCAATGACGTCTCCGCTCTTCAGGGAGTATAGTTTTGGAGAGCGCCTGGAACCGGATTGCTGCCTTCATCGCTTCTTACGTGAATACACGAGTACTCCAATGACGATCACAGCAGAAAGCCCGATAATTCCAATCACCAGAGGAGAGAGGCCCCCATCCTGCTCGGCAACGGGCATCGAACCTGATCGAATCATCACGTGGGTAATCTCCTCGTAGAGGTTCCCGTCATCATCCCGGTACCTGGTGACAAGAGGTACTCTCTCAGTATCGTTTGCAGCAAATGTCACCTCAAACGAGGAGAAGTCATCTGCATCAAGCGCCCCGACAACATAGACACGGAAGGGATCGATCGGCTCTGCCGGCTCCTTTGTTGTCATCACAACCGATCGGGCGGTTTCAAGACCGGCATTTGAGACATCCCCGGTGATCCGGTAGCCACCGGGAGTTGATGAGACCTCCACATTCGAGACGATCGGTTCTGCTATCTTCTTGGCAGTACCCGGTACAACCGGGATGGTGAGAGGTATGGTATGCCGGTTCTGACCATTGCGGTATTCGACATTGAAGGTGAGTTCGCCTTTGCCGGTTGGGGTGACCGAGAACTCCGCATCCTTGCTCTCATCGGATTCAAGGCTTCCGATGAATACATTTGTCGGGACAACATCCGCTATTTCTGTCTGCGGGGTGATCGTGACACCGGAGACTGCATTATCACGCGGGTTTCCAACAGATATGGTGATGGTATCTTTCTTTCCCTCCATGAATGTGTCAGGACGGGTTGTGATCCCGGCTTCAATTGGCGTCTTATCTACCTTCAGTGGAATAGGAAACATCATATTGCCTGTTGGAACAAAATTCAGGGAGAACCTGGGATAAAAGATGCCTTCATCACTTCCAGCACGTATGGTGAAGCTTGTTGTCACGGTATCTCCCGAGCCAAGTCTTCCCATGCCAGTGTAATGGGGGCTCTCAATAACAGAGATGGTCCGGGTCCCCTGGAGATTGATCCTCGAAATCTCGACCGGGGCTGTCCCGGTGTTCTGAATGATGATCGTCACTGTTCCGGTATCATGGGGGAAGAAGACCTCGGGATCGAGTGATACATCTACCACACCAACCTGGGAAGCGGTGCAGGTTCCAACCAATCCCCATGTCAGTGCAATGCTCAGAAGCAGCATGAGTACTATTTTTCTCATCAGAATACCCCGTATGATGCGATGACTACGATCAGATAGATCGCAACCGGAATAATAACTGAGATCCCTGCATCCCGTGCCGTAAGTTTTCGTGCATGTCGGATGCCATAGTACCAGATATTTGCCACCCAGATCATGAAGACAACGGAGAGGAATGTCTGGAGAAGGGTGAAATCCGCCATCACCGGCTGGTTCATGAATGCCTCGACCGCTTCCTCGGCTGCAGCCGGATCCATGATATCACTGATAAACGGGGCAACCACCTGATCGGCGACCATTGCAAGATACGCAATCCCGATACCAGCGGCGGCAATCAGCGGGGCCATCCCATACCCGACTGCTTCGAGCACCTTCTTCATCGAACCTTCACCATGGAAGGCCATGCTGAGCAGGTAGAAGAGAACAGATGCAATGATCCAGATAATAATTCCCCCAAAAAAGCCTCCTAAAGCCCCAAAGATCGCGATGACGCCGCCATACCCTTCGAGGGCAACATCATACATCGGGGCCATAAGAGCGGCCATCTGGTATCCGGCAACTGCCGAGAGTATACTATAGATAAACACTATGCCAAACGGCACCGCAAGTGCCGCCTCCTCATTCGCATGCTCTGCAAAGAACTCATCCGGCCGGAAGAGTGCTGTTATGATTTTTGATGCCATTGCCTGTTCACCACCGGCACCCGATCCTGGTGCCCGAGAATGTAAAACATATGTTACATTTGCACTTAATTCTTCTCATCAAAGAGACCCCTTCTAAATCTGCCCCGGCCGTTCGACTACTGTACGTTCATCCAAAAGATCTCCGGTGAGATCTGCATCAGTCAGAAACCTCCATCTGCCGGAAGCCGCATCATGAAGGTGAGGGTTTCATCAAGTGATACAGTTGCAGAATCGAGGGAGAAGTCAACGATATGACCACCGATACTCCGGTCATCGCTGATGAAAAGAGCGATGAACAGATATGAGGAGGTGCGTATACTTCTCATTCTGCAATCATACTATTTCAGGATGCCTGAAAGAACCCGGCAGAGTCCATCGGAGAGGGAAGGGTTATTTTTCTCCTGGAGAGAATAGATTGGATATACCGATGCGCGTGAGCAGGACATTCAAGGCTGAAATACAGTCTCTTCCGGAATTGGTTATATTTCTGGAGAAGGTACTGGAGGAGGCAGGAACTCTGGAAGAGGAGTCTTTTGATATTCAGCTTGCAGCAGATGAGATCTTCATAAATATTGCATCCTATGCCTATGGAGAGGGTGAAGGAGAGGTGGAGGTCGCAGTCTCCATACAAGACGATTCTATCATGATCACTTTCACTGACTCAGGAATCCCCTTCAATCCTCTCTCGCTGCCGTCTCCTGATACCACCCTTGGTATAGATGAGCGGAGGATTGGCGGGCTGGGTATACATCTTGTCAGGGAATTGATGGATACGTTCACCTATCAGCGCCAGGATACGAAGAATATACTTCTGATTGAGAAGAAGAGAGGATAGGGGAGTAACTATCATTCTCTTCGTACAGGGCAGAGAGAGACGCCACAGTCATCACATGCTTCATGGCAGGGCTCCATATGGACGGTGACATGGCACCTTGGGAACTCTGTCTTCAGATCTGCTTCCAGATGATCGGCAAGATCGTGGGCTGTGCTGAGGAGGGCATCATTCTCAAACATCACATGAAACTCTATGAATCGCTCTGGCCCGGATCTCCTTGTTCTGAGACCATGGAAGTTCACATACCCGGTACAGTGATCGATCAGGATCTCCCTGATCCGCTCCACCTCCTCTTCAGGGAGCCGGGTATCCAGAAGATCGGCAAGGGATCGTCTGACAAGATCAATTCCGGTCCTGATGATAACAAGTGCCACACCAAGGGCTACAATGGCATCAAGCAGAAGTATGCCGGTGAAGTGTATCAGGATAAGTCCGGCAAAGACCCCAATCGAGGTATACACATCGGTTCTCAGGTGCCACGCATCGCTCTCAAGTGCAATCGACTCGGTCTTTTTTGCGATCTTCATCATCCTGTGTGAGATCAGGGTATTTGCAACTGCTGATACGCCGACTGCCACCATCCCGAGCCCGAGAAGATCCGGATCGAGGGTACTTTCTCCCCGGATAAGGGCGGTGGATGCTTTATAGATGAGGAAGAACGCCACAAGGATGATCAGCATTGCTTCAAGAAGCCCCGATAACGACTCAAATTTACCATGTCCGAAAGCATGTTGATCGTCAGGCGGATGCGCAGACTTTCTGACAGCAAAATAGGCGATAGACGAGGCGATGATATCGGTTGCCGAGTGTATGGCATCGGAGATGATCGCAACTGAACCGGAGATTAAACCAATGGTAAGCTTCAGGATGACGAGGAAGGTGTTGCTTGCGATAGCAACCCCTGCGATCTGCTTCTTTTCGCGGGTGGTGGGGTCATCTGGGTGGGAGGAGAGCATTGTTCTATCCTGTTTTTGTGGAAGAGATGAAAAATATTGGTATTACATAAGATCAAGAACAGGATGAGGAGAGGAGATTCACTCCCCGCACACCCTCTCCAGCGCCTCTTCCAGCCGTTCCATCGAGGTCGCATAGCTCATCCGCACCCAGCTCGGCGCACCAAACGCCGACCCCGGTGTCACCGCGACATGCCGCTCCTCAAGCCACTCTGAGGCAACGGCATTGTCATCGCCAGCGACATTGACGAACGCATAGAAGGCGCCATCTGCGGGAGCACAGGCAAACCCGGCATCCGCAAGACGGGAGATGACAAAACTCCTGCGTCTGGCAAACTCATCCCGCATCTCTGTAACACAGGACTGATCGCCCTTCAATGCAGCCAGCCCACCCCACATCACAAAAGTCGTCGGGTGGGAGACCGAGTGCTGCTGGATCCGGTTCATATAATTGATCATCTCAGACGGGCCTGCCGCATACCCAAGCCGCCACCCGGTCATCGCATAGGCCTTTGAGAACCCGTTTACCGTGACCGTCCGCTCTGCCATGTCATGAATTGAAGCAAGCGAGATATGCTCTGCTCCATCATAGACGAGCTTCTCATAGATCTCATCTGAAAGGGCAAGGAGATCGTGATCTGAACAGAGATCCGCAATCATTCCAAGCGATGAACGTGTCAGGATCGATCCGGTCGGGTTCGATGGCGAGTTCACGATGATCATCCTGGTTGCAGGGGTGATCAGATCGATGAGATCCTCTCCCGGCTGGAAGGTGACCGGGTCGAGCGGATAGTGGACGGCTGTTCCCCCGGCCATTTGGATGCAGGGCTCATACGAGACCCAGGAGGGATCAAGGATGATGGCTTCATCACCGGGGTTCAGCACCGCCTGGCAGAGGAGCCGGATCGCATCCTTTGCCCCGGCAGTCACGATACAATCGGCCGGTGACGCAGGGACGGCGTTCTCGGTCGAGAATTTTTCAGCAACCGCCTCCAGCAGTTCGGGAATGCCACGTGAGGGGGCATAGTGCGTCTCTCCCCTGTGCAGGGCATCGATCGCCGCCTCCGTGATATGCGGAGGTGTCGGAAAGTCGGGCTCTCCGATAGAGAGGCTGATCACATCGATCCCATCCCGTGTCATCTCTTTTGCCCGATCTGCGATCGCCATCGTGGCCGACGGCGTGATCGCACCGATCACCCTTGACAGATGCCTCATGCCAATCGCTGAACAAGCTTCACTGCGGATTCAACAGCTCTCCGGGCATAGTCAACCCGCTCCTGTGCCTCAAGCCGGGTCATACCGGGGCCGGAGATACCAAGGGCAACCGGCTTCTCGTACTCAAGTGAGAGATCGATGATCTTCCGGGATGCATGCTGAACCACGATCTGGTCATGGCCGGTTGCCCCCTCGATGACACAGCCGATCGTCACAACCGCATCAACATTTCCGTCTTTGAGCATCTTCTTGATGGCAAGCGGCATGTCATAGGCTCCGGGAACATATGACCTCTCGATCACCTCGGCTCCAAGGAACTTTGCGTGCTCTTCTGCCTCAATCTCCATCATATAGGTAATGTCACGGTTGAACTCCGCAACCACAAATCCGAGTTTAATTGTCATAGAATCATCATCTCCTAGTGTCGTGCAGGACCGGCATCAGGGAATCCCTGCCGCTGGCCGGTGCCCGCCTCCCGTTCAAGCTCCCGTGGATAAAACAACAGCTTAACGGCATTCACCGCATGCTCCCGTGTCCTCTGCTCAAGGAGCCACGCAAGCTCGCGGTCATCTTCTGCCTCATCCTCGTGGACGAAGACCTCGATGATATGCTTGTTCGTCATCAGCATGGCAAGCTGGAGGGCCTGCGACGCCTCATGTGCGCAGAGTTTATCCTTATCCTTCCCACCCGGCATCCCGAGTGCCATCACGAGATCGCAGCCATGTTCTTCGATGAGCTTCTTGCAGGCAACCGGGAGATCCTTAATACCCGGTACCGTATATCGCTCGATACTGACAGTGACATGGCGCTTGAGCTCATCGATAGCCGCTGCACCCATATTCACCCGTGCGAAGGTCGTGTCTGCGATCCCTATCTTCATACCAGCACCTCAAGGGCGGCTGAAACACCATCTGCCGCCGGGGTATATCCAAGTTTCTGAAGGGTGCCCTGCACCGCTGCCACTGTTGCAAGCACTTCTAAAGGACATACAGCACCCATCGTTCCAATCCGGAAGATCTTTCCTTTCAATCGATCCTGTCCGCCTGCAATCTGGATACCCATCTTCTTCACGCCTGAACGGAGATCAGAGTCACTGATCCCGTCCGGATACAGAATCGCTGTTACCGTATTGGATGGTGAGTGGAGTGCATCTGAGACAGGCAACAGTTCGAGCCCCCAGGCAGCTGCCGCGGCACGCACTGCATCCGCAAGCTTCCGGTGGCGTGCGATCCGGTTTTCGAGTCCCTCCTCTTCTGCAATGAGACATGCCTCACGGAATGCAAAGAAGAGCGGAACAGCCGGGGTATAGGGCGTCTCCATCGGCTTCTTCGATGCCGCCTTCCGATATGCCTTCAGGTCGAGGTAATAGGGGCGTCTCTCTGAGAGGCGCTCCCATGCCCGCTCCGAAACCGAAACGGCGGAAAGTCCGGCCGGGGCAGCAAAGCATTTCTGAGAACCGACGATTGCAATATCTGCTCCCCACTCATCTGCCGCCACATGCTCGCCGCCGATAGAGGTGATCCCATCCATGATGAAGAGGGCATCATGCTTCCGGGCAAGCTTCCCGACTTCTGCGGCGGGATTGAGGGTACCGGCAGAAGTCTCGTTATGGACCATCGTTACAACTTCGGCACCGTTCTCAAGCGCCTCTGCAAGCGCATCAAGCCGGAGCGGGTGCCCCCATTCCGACTCGATTGCGGTCAGCTCCCCGTAACGGCCGCTGATCTCCGCAAGCCGCTCACCGAACTTGCCGTTCACCAGTGAGGCGATCTTTTTGCCAACACCAACATTCGCAATCGCCGCCTCCATTCCCGCAGTCCCGGACCCGCTCAGGAGAAAGATCTCGTTTGCTGTACCAAAGAAGGGCTTCAGCACCCTGACGCAGTCTGCATAAACCCCGCCAAACTCTTCTCCGCGATGATTAATCGCCTGCCGGCTCATCGCATTTTTCACCCGTTCCGGCATAGGCACCGGCCCTGGCATCATAAGGAGTACTTCGTTCTGCATCCTGATCGTCCGTACTATAAGAAGATCAAGCTCTTAATAGATAGTGAAGCCTATGGTCGACGTAGCTGTCATCGCAGGATCCCAATCAGACGAAGCGATCGTTCGCAAAGTCTGCGCAACACTCGATGAATATGGCCTGAGCTATGAGGAAAAGATAATATCCGCCCATCGTGACCCCGAACTGCTTGTGGAGTATGTTGGGGCAAGCGATGCAAAGGTCTTCATCGGGATCGCCGGCATGTCCGCCGCTCTTCCCGGTGTTATCGCCTCAAAAACCAAAAGACCCGTCATCGGCGTCCCGGTAGCGGGCAAACAGATGGGTGGCCTTGATGCCCTCCTCTCCATCGTCCAGATGCCAAAGGGTGTACCGGTCGCCTGTGTGGCAGTGGATGGCGGGGAGAACGCCGCACACCTTGCCGCGCGGATTCTCGGGCGTGCATAAGGCAATCCCCGAAACCACTTATTCCTTCTTCTGCAGGAGATCCCGCACCATCTTCACAGCACAGAGATCACCGCACATCGAGCAGGTCTCACGCTCGGAGTCCCGGTCATGGATTGATCTGGCATAGCCGGGGAAGAGCATCTCGGCATACTGTGCCTCCCAGTCGAGATCCCGCCGTGCAACAGCCATCCGAATCTCCTCAGGAGAGTCGCTCACGCCTCCGCGGCGGGTGATATCCCCGACATGAGCGGCGATCCGGGCAACACGCGTCCCCTCGATGATCTCTTCGACATTGGGGAGCGCCAGGTGCTCTGCGGGCGAGACCATGCAGAGGAAGTCTGCTCCGGAAGATGCGGCGATCGCACCCCCGATGGCACCAACGACATGATCGTATCCTGTCGCAATATCAGTGACGAGCGGGCCAAGGAGATACAGGGGTGCATGATCGGTCACCTCTTTGATCACCTTCACATTCCATGCGACCTCGTTGATCGGGATATGGCCTGGCCCCTCGATCATCCGCTGGACACCCGCATCAAGGGCAGCGCGTGCAAGCTTTCCGAGGGTTAGGTATTCGGTCGTCTTGGCAAGGCGGCCGCTGTCGACGAGGGCTCCGGGGCGCATGCCATCGCCCAGGCTGATCGTGACATCATCTTCTTTGAGTATCTCAAGCAGGTAATCATACTCAGCGTAGAGCGGGTTCTCTTCACCTGTTGCAACCATCCATGCCACATGGAATGCTCCGCCCCGTGAGACGACACCAAGCATCCGGGGATCGATCCTGAGGGCTTCAAGTGCATCCCGGTTCACCCCGCAATGAAGGGTCAGGAAATCCACGCCCTGCCTGCATTGATCCCGGATCACCGAGAAGAGGATATCCGCAGTGAGATCGGCAGCTGATCCCGCCCGCCGGATCGCCTCATAGATAGGCACCGTCCCAACCGGTACCGGCAGAGAGAGGATACTCTTTCGGATCGCCGTGAGATCCCCGGCTGTCGAGAGATCCATCAGGGCATCTGCCCGGGAAGAGAGTGCAGCCTCTGCCTTTCTCATCTCAAGATCCAGATCGCACCGGCCCTGGGAAGTGCCGATGTTCACGTTCACCTTGACACGGCACCCTTCTCCAATGGCAGCAGGGCGGATCTCACGCCGCTGATTGGCAGGGACAACAATACGCCCACTGGCGATGGCTTTTGCCATTTTTTCCGGAGGGATGCCCTCTGCTTCTGCCAGATCGTTCAGCCCCGGGGGCAGGCCGGAGTGGCACTGCCTGATGAGTGAGTGCATAAGAACCATCTGTCTGGAGAGCTTATTATCCTGCATGCCCATCCAGTGGATTCCCGGTAGCGGCTGGCAGGCGAACTCCTATATCATCGGTGAGGTGCTGATCGATGCCGGAGTTCTCCCCATGGCTCTTGAGCGGTTTTCCGATCAGATTAAAAGAATCATTCTGACGCACGGCCATTTTGACCATACCGCCCACCTTGCGGAGATTCAGGCGATGACCGGGGCAGAGGTGTATATCCATGAAGAAGATACCATCGCTCTTCGATCTGAAGTGGAGAGCCTCTCATTCAACTTCGGTGCACGCCCCCCGATGGTACTACCCGATCATATCCTCGCAGACGGCGACCGGATAGGCGATCTTCTCGTGATCCATACCCCGGGCCATACCAGGGGGAGTATCTGCCTCTATGATGAAGCAGAACGCGCACTCATCTCCGGCGATACCGTCTTTCCAGGGGGTTCATTCGGGAGAACAGACTTTCCCGGTGGAAGTGCTTCCGAACTCAGAGCTTCAGTCGACAGACTGGCACCCCTTGACGTGGAAGGGCTCTATCCGGGGCATGAGCGGCCGGTGACAGAAGGCGCGAAGAGACACCTCCTCGCCACACAGCAGAGCCTCAGATCATACTATGGATAGGGGAATCTATGCCCTGATCCTCAGGGCTTCCGGCATGACAGTCCGGGTGGGGGCACTCGGCGATATCTCCCTCACAGAAGGATACCTCATCTATGTGGGATCAGCGCTTGGTCCGGGAGGACTCATCCGTGTTCAGCGCCACCTGAGTACCTCAAACGACAGACGGAAACCTCACTGGCATATCGACTATCTCCTTCAGGATAGGGGAACATCAATTATTTCGAGTGTATCAGCAGCTACAAAATCCCGGCTTGAATGTTCCCTTGCAGAGGCGATCGGCGGAGCATGCATTCCGAAGTTCGGCTCTTCAGACTGTAAATGCAGATCCCACCTCTTTGCTCGACCTGATGATCCAACAGATGAGGTGACCGAGGCATTTGTATCCATTGGTCTTATAGCCGCGATCACAAGGTATTAGTTATACCAGACAAAGAAATCCCCCTATGAAGGTTCTTGGAATATCCGGGAGTATGAGGGTGGGAGGAAACACCGCTATCCTTGTTCAGGAGGTGCTCAGCCATATCTCTGACAAAGGGATTCCTACCGAGTACATCACCCTTGCAGGGAAAGAGATCCATCCCTGTATCGGGTGCGAGAAATGCAGGGAAGAGAATTGGTGCACGATCAAAAACGATGACTGGCCGGAGATTGCAGAGAAGATGATCCATGCTGACCTCCTGGTGATCGGATCACCCACCTACTACTTTGATGTCTCGGGACAGGTGAAGAACCTGATCGACCGTACATACTCACTCTATCATGACCGTCGGCTTGCCGGAGGAAACGCTGTTGCCATCACCATCTGTGCCGACAAAGGAGGCACACGGGCACTCGAAACCCTTGAGGCATTCCTTTCAACCCATGAATATGCATACCTTGGCCACATCATCGGAAGAGGATACCTGCCGGGCGATGTCCGATCCGATACGCTCGCCATGAACTCTGCAAAGACGATAGCAGATCGGGTCGTCTCCTATTTCGGAACACTGGATGATTAAACCCGAGGAACGGGATTTGATCCATACGGCAATTCAACTCAGAAACCAGGCAGCAGAAGGATATGTGATTCCTGTCGGATCGGTGAACATCGTCTTCATCAAGACAGAAGAAGGGATGATCGGGTGCGGCGCGTTCGATATCACCGCCCTTGAGCGGTTCGGTGTCCCGGCAGCGAAGATGAAACCGGTTGCAGGACCATCGATTACAAGCATCGACGAGATTCTGGAAGCTGTCGTCAGGGAAGTGAACGAACCCGCAGCAGAACGTGGGATAACCATCGGAATGACTGGAAAAGAAGCGTTTGAACTCCTCTGAATATCAGAGGCCGAGCTGGTCAAGGAAGAGCCGGTGGAACCTCAGATCCCCACCAAGTTCGGGGTGGAATGAAAACGCCATATGGAGGCCGTGCCGTATCGCAACATACCCCTGCGGGAGGGACGCAAGCACCTCGATCCCATACCCGACACGGGTGACCGCAGGCGCCCGGATGAAGACCGCATGGAAGGGTGTGTCAAGACCTGTGCATTCGATATCAGCCTCAAATGACTCCCGTTGGCGACCGAAGGCGTTCCTCTTCACGGTCATATCCATGACACCAAGCGGTTCAAAGAGGCTGTCATCCTGCACCTCGGATGCGAGCAGCACCATCCCCGCACAGGTGGCAAAGATTCCGCCCTCATACTGCTGAATGGGGCGGAGCATCCCCGCCTTCTGGATCAGCCGCATGATGGTGGTTGATTCACCACCGGGGAGTGCGATCCCATCAAATCTGTTGATATCGGATGCATCCCGGAACAAAGAGACCTCTCCATCCGGACCAAGTGCTTTTTGAAATGCACTTACATGCTCCGATACATCGCCCTGGAGGGCAAGCACACCGATCCTACCAGCCACGTGTCTGCAACCTCTCATCCGGAGTTAAGGTATGGACATCAATACCCGGCATCGCATCACCCAGTCCGCGGCTTACCTCTGCGATCACCTTCGGATCATTGAAATGGTGGACAGTCTCGACGATCGCTTTTGCCATCTTCTCCGGGTTTTCTGATTTGAAGATCCCTGAACCGACAAAGACACCGTCTGCACCAAGCTGCATCATCAGTGCTGCATCCGCAGGGGTCGCTATTCCTCCTGCTGAGAAGTTTACAACCGGGAGCCGCCCGCGGTCTGCAACATCCAGAACCAGCTCGATCGGGGCTTCAATCTTCCTGGCATATCCTGCCCGCTCCTGGGCATCCATCCCTTTCAGCATCCGGATCTCAGACTGGATCGCCCGCATATGCCGGACCGCCTCGACGACGTTTCCGGTGCCTGCCTCTCCCTTTGTCCGGATCATCGCAGCTCCTTCATTGATCCGCCTGAGCGCCTCACCAAGATTCCGGGCACCACAGACAAACGGCACCGAGAATGCCTTTTTGTCAACGTGGAACTCCTCATCTGCCGGTGTCAGCACCTCAGACTCATCGATCATATCGACGCCAAGCTCCTGGAGCACCTGTGCCTCGACAAAATGACCGATCCTCACCTTTGCCATCACCGGAATTGAGACGGCTTCTGTGATCTCGACGATCTTTGTTGGATCTGCCATCCGGGAGACCCCGCCGGCCTTCCTGATATCCGCAGGGACCCGTTCGAGTGCCATCACCGCAACAGCACCGGCATTCTCTGCGATCACCGCCTGTTCTGCCGAGACAACATCCATGATGACGCCCCCTTTCTGCATGGATGCAAAACCCCGCTTCAGAAGCTCTGTTCCAAACTTCAGCTCTTCAAGAATCATGGGTTTATATGGATCAGATGAGCCGATAAATTATAGCATAAGATGAACAGGCATTTTCCGCCAGAATAAGGAGGATCTGAGATTTCGCAGATTAATGAGCTCAAATCTCCATTTAAGGTCTAAGAGATGCGATCATGGAGAGAATATCCTCAGATAGAGGAAAAAAAGAGGAGAAACAGGACGACCAAACAGAGCCCAAAGATCACAGTCGCGCCCCGCACAGCAGTGATCACGCATCTCCCCCCCTCTTCTAGAGAATGGAGAGAGTCCCCAATCCGGTACCCACCTGGCTTATCAAACATAATCCCGCACCCACCCGCAATCAGCGCCATCGGAATGCCGCCATTGAAACCCGCCCTCTTCTTTGCATCCCGGCGGAGAATAGAGAGAGCAGCTCTTCCCCGTCCCCGGAGCGCAAACCATACCAGGAGGAGACAACCGGCGATACGTGCCGGGATATAGGAGAGCACGTCATCTGCACGGGCAGAGAACCAGCCGAGTGCCTCCCGCTCATCCCGGTACCCGAGCATCGCATCCATCGTATTGGCGGCACGGTACATCGCGGCTCCGGGGAGTCCGAGAACTGCAAACCAGAAGAGAGGAGCGGTGATCGAATCAACAAGGTTCTCGGAGACCGACTCATATGCAGCGGACCGGACCTGCTCGTCGGTGAGTGTGGCAGTCTTCCTGGAGACCATCATCGATACAGCGGATCTCCCGGCATCGGAATCTGCCCTGAGCCCCTCTTCCACCGAGAACGCATGTTCTTCGAGGGATCTCCATGCGAAGGTACTCTTCAGGAGAAACGGTGCTGCGAGGAGATAAAGCCACCATATTCCATATCCCTTCACCAGCTGATCAAAGAGAATGAACGGGAACGTAAAGACAAATACCGTCACCAGCCAGAAGAGGCAGCCGGCGATACGCTGGAAACTTCGCCGATATGCAGACGGCCGTCCCCACCATCCGATAAACCGTCCAAGGAGAGCAACCGGATGGTACGGGGTATGCGGATCCCCGATACACCGGTCAATGAGAAGGGCCGCTACCAGGATGATTCCGGAGAGCGGCATGCAGTGACGACCCCAATCAGGAGAAGGAGTACGATAAAGACGGTGACGAATGCGTCAACCGGTGCAAGCGTGGCACCGCGGAAGGAGAGCCAGACGAGATAGGTGATGCAGGCAATGATACAGGGGATCAGGGTGAGCATATGGGGCATCTTCCTTGGTACCTGCTCCTCTTCCATCACCTCTTCATCATCCTCAGGAAGACAAACCGGGCATGCCTTGCTCACCACGACCTTCAGCCGGGTTGTCCTGGCACCATATCCGGTGATGAATTCGAGATCAAATATCCCGTCCCCTGAAGAATCCCGTATCGGTATACTGTAATCAAGATCACCATCCACGTAGAGATTTTCATGAAGGAAATCGGTGAATCCATGCCCGTTCTGTGTCCGTATCGTGGCATGGGTTGGAGAGCCATAGTTTTTCAATCGAATGAGCAGGTCGCTCCCTGCATCCACCGGAGCCTCACGTGCAGAGAGTTCGATGGTATTGACCCCCCGGCGATTCAGATGCACATCAACGACAGTCATTCGATCTGAGACTCCTATTCTGCTCCCGATTCGGGAGGGAGGAGGTTTGGGATCCCCTCATGGATCGGATAGTCAACGTGGCAGGCATCACACCTGAGGCTTCCTTCGATGATCTCTTCTTCATTCTCCTCTGTTACCGTCAGGAGAATATCGCCTTTGCATACAGGGCAGCAGAGAATATCCATCAGCCATCGTTTCATCGCTTGGTCCTCAGATCGATAATTTGTGAGAGTTCAGGCCCGGTTGAGATGATAGTCACAGGGCATCCAACATCTTCCTCTACCTGGCGGATGAAAACCTTTGCGGTCTCCGAGAGCTGGTCGTACTCTGTGACTCCATAACAGGCGGGATCAACCCGATCGATACCGGTGATCGCAACCTGGGTACATCCATTGATCATGGCAGAGTACCGCGCCATGTTACCATCCCAGTTCCCGATCCGCCGCTCCCGGTGGGTGACTGTCCCATACTCAACGATACCCATCTCGTGGGATTTGTCCTGGCTCATCTCGGTTGAGAAGGGTCCTTCGCCGACCCGTGTCGGGAATGCCTTGAAGACGACGATCACATCATCAATCTGTGTCGGGCCGACCCCGCAGTCCGCTGCAATCTGGGATGCAGAAGTATCCTTACTTGTGACATACGGGTAGGTTCCAAAGTAGAGAGAGATCCCAAAACCCTGGGTGCCTTCGAGGATGACGTTTTCACCGTTTTTAATAGCCAAATTGACCTTCTCTGCAACATCGACAATATAGGGAGCGAGTTCCGGGAGGTCTTTTGCCTGCCGGGATATCCTGAGCACGCGGTCGGCATTTGCCGGGCCACACCCGGATCCGGTGCTCCCGATCTTCTTTGAGAGATGCTCGCTCTCCCTGTCGCGGGCAATATGCTCCTCTTCAATGACCCCGCACCGCCCATCGATATAGATCCTGCCGGATGCCCCGATCAGATCCACCTCACGGAGGAAGACTCTGGGATCAACAAGGACACCAGACCCGATACAGAGATCGGCTTGTTCATAGACGAAACCGGATGGAACCATCCGGACACCATATTCCTTCTCTCCTACTAAAACAGTGTGGCCGGCGTTTGGTCCGACGCCACCACGGGAGATGATGGTCGGGTGATCCTGATAAGCGATGTGGGCAACGATCTTGCCTTTCCCTTCATCGCCAAAAAAACCACCAACAATAATTGTACACGGCATGGACGTATCAGTACATGTCTGTTGAGGAAGCTGATAAAATAGTCCCCTCACAGAAAATCATCGTAATTCTGTTTATTCTCACCCCCAAAAGAAAGCATCAAGAACGAGCCGGAACATACACTAGATACAGATGACTCTATCAAAGAGGGCCCAAAGACCAAAGCCTGAGGAGAAGTCCCTCATTACCCGGTTCAGAGAGAGCGATCATCCGGCGGTTTCACTTGGTCGTGATCTCCTCTGGGTCGCATGTGTTGTCGGAGGTATCGCACTCATCCTCTTTCTGGCATCCGGAACATGGCCAGCGGTTGTGGCCGTAGAATCCGGGAGCATGCTCCCCGAGATGCAGATCGGTGATCTCGTCTTCGTCGTTGCACCTGACCGGTTTGGATCTCTGATCACCGCAGAAGATGGAGTGGCTTCCGGGCATAGCTCATTTGGCCACCCTGGCGATGTGATCATCTTCAGGCCAAATGGCGATGATAACATCCACCCGATCATCCACCGTGCCTTAATAAGAATTGATGCAGACACCGCAGAGAAAGAGCTTGCTTTTGAGAACCCGCATGGCGGGATCATCACAAAAGGTGACAACAACCCGGTGATCGATCAGGTGACAACATATCCCGGTATCGGCAGAATTGAACCGGTTCAGGATGAGTGGATCATCGGAAAGGCTCTTTTTGCCATTCCACTCGTCGGCTACCTTCCATTGCATATCGTTGAATTCGCCATACTGATCATCGCTATCATTATCATTCAGGAATTGATCGCCTCCAGAAGGAGAGAGAAAGACTGAGGGTATACCAATGATTCAGACGAAGCAACTGCTCAAAGACTGCCTGGGTGGCCACCGGATTTCCCATGAGGAAGGGCTCCATCTGCTGAAAACACCGGGGAGAGAGATCTTCTCCATCTGTTGCGCCGCAGACGAACTCAGGGAAGAGAAGGTCGGCGATGTCGTGACCTATGTCAGGAACCAGAATATCCATATCACCAATATCTGCAAGAACCTCTGCGGCTTCTGTGCATTCGGGCGGAGAAAGGGTGATCCCGATGCATTCTTCGATGACCCGGATCGTATCCGGCAGAAGGTGAAACTCGCCCTTTCACGGGACATCACCGAGATATGCCTCCTCTCCGGCGTTCACCCGGATTACACGATGGAGAGTTATGCGGAGATCATACAGACGGTCCACGATGAGGCGCCGGATATTGATATTCATACGGCAAGCCCTGATGAGGTCGCCTATATTGCAAAGAGGAGCGGCATTAGCACACTTGAAGCGCTTGAAAAGCTGAGGGAGGCTGGTCTTGGCACCCTCCAGGGAACCGCTGCTGAGATCCTTGTTGATGATGTTCGGAAGGTGATCTGCCCTGCGAAGGTGGATACGAAGACCTGGGTTCGAATCATCAGAGAGGCACATCATATGGGCATCCCAAGTACTGCAACCATCATGTACGGATCTGCCGAAACACCCGCAGATCGTATCACACACCTTGGAATACTCAGGGATATTCAGAACGAGACAGGCGGGTTCACCGAGCTTGTCCCCCTCTCCTATCTCCACCAGAACACCTCGCTGTACGAGCGGGGGCTGGCACCCGCCGGTGCAACAGGGCGGGAAGATCTCCTGATGATCGCCGTCTCACGGCTCTTCCTTGACAACTTCGATCATATCCAGGTTCCCTGGGGGAAATTCGGGATCAAGCTCACCCAGATCGCCCTTGCATCAGGCGGGGACGATCTCGGCGGGACGATGTTCTCGGATGACGTCTCGGTGGAGGCGGGCGGTGCCGAAGCAGGATACCTTGATCCAAAGACGATGGAGCGGATCGCAGATGATATCGGACGGTGCCTCCTCCAGAGGACAACAAAATACAATATCATCTGATTTTTCCTTTTATTAAAAATGAAAAGGAGGAGAAAGGGGAGTAGTACATGCCCGCACGGCATAGGATATATTGACAGGTGTGGAAGGTGGCGTGCCCCAGGTGCAACCATCTGACTGTCCGGATTAAGATCGATTGACGCTATGGTGATCGATTGAGAGGTGTGTAGCCGGACACTATGGAATGAATGTCTGAACCATTGAATTCTTGAGGGGGACTGCACCAGGGGCAGGACGCACGCCTTCATCTGGATGGGCGATACCGGGATCATGGTGATCCACGGTTGTCCACTACTAGAGTCGTTGAATAAGTTTATAAATGTTTTCCCTAATGCACGGCATCAATGCTAATTTTTATGCACGGCAATGTCGAAATACATTTATCCGGAACAACCCATATATACTGTGATGCAATCGTACCCCGCCGAAATGAGCCGGATCACCGAACTCCTCAGGAGCAATCCGCGCGGAATGTCCGTCGGCGAGATCGCTTCATCTCTTGGGATCAATCGTAACACCGCCGCCAGGTATCTCGACATGCTTCTGGTTGCAGGACAGGTTGATAAACGTACATTCGGGAAGGCAAAAGTCTATTTCCTCTCCCAGCGGGTGCCGATACATGCGATGCTCAACAGTTCGTCGGATCTTGTCATGATACTGAATGCAGACGGAGAGATCATCCAGGCAAATGATCAGATCCTCTCCTTCTGCAGAACCACCCGTGAAGAAACACTTGGTTATCCCCTCGAAGAGACCGGGCTTGCCATCTTCTCCCACCCCACCCTGATGGCACAGATCAATGATCCCATAGGAGAGGCCGGATCAAAGGAGGTGATACGATTGATGAGGGGGGTTGAGGAGCATTTCTTCCGCCAGAAGATCATCCAGACCGTCTTTGATAACGGGGTTCCGGGGATAACCGTCATCTTTGAAGAGATCACCGAACAGATCCGGGCCGAGGAGAAGCTCAGGCAGAGCGAAGAGATGTTCCGCACCCTTGTCTCCGATATCAGCGATGTGATCTGGGCAGCCGATGAGAAAGGTGCGATCACCTACATCAGCCCACGTGCAGAGACGGTCTGCGGCCTCACACCGGATGAGATGATCGGATGCCGGTTCACCGACTTTATGAAAGCTGATGAGAAGAAACAGTTTCTCCGAACGATACAACCATCCATATCTGCCCGATCTGCATGGCCGCTTGTCGAATGCAACTTTCTGAAGCCGGATGGTGAAGCAATCGCAATCGAGCTCTCAGGAAACCCGATCATCATCAATGATGCAGACGGTCTTCCGGTACTCCTCGGATACCGGGGTGCATTTCGGAATGTATCAGAGAGGAACCGTGCTGTCAAGCATGTCCGGCAGTGGAAGGAATTTCTCACATCAATTGTGGAGAATATCCCTGATATGGTTGCTGTTGAGGAGCTGGATGACCATACGCTCGTCTTCTTCAACAATGCCGCTGAGGAGTTTATCGGGTTTCCCCGTGAGTTCCTTGCGGGCAAAAAGCCAGATCGTATCTTTTCAGAAGACTATGCCAGAGAGTGGGCAGAGACAACTGCGGAGGTCGAGGCATCACAGAAGAGCCTGCTTGCGATACAGCAGTTCTCACGACATCCAGGTTCAGAACCACGGATGCTCCGAACGAAGAAGATACCGCTCTTCTCAAGTACCGGGCAGATGCGGTATGTCCTCTCCATTATAACCGATATTACCGACGAGAAGGTACCGGACGTTATCTCTACCGATACTTCGGGAATCCAGGGATAAATGAGGAGGAAAAACCTCACACCTTCTCAGAATTATCCATATCCACTTTCTTCTTATCATCTGCTCTATCCTGCAGATGCTTATGAGAGGAGAGGGTGAGAGCCTCCAGAATGTTTTTACTCCTGAAGAACGAAATTCAATCATTATCAGTGAAAAGGGAATTGATCAGGGATATCAGGAGGCAGCCCCCGGAACCGGGGTTTTAGCGGATGCTTCCAGCACCAATCCCGAATATTCATTTCTTGATGAGATCTTTGAATCCTCCCCGGAATGTATTCTGATCCTTGAAGAAGGTGCTATCAGCAGGGCAAATGCTGCCTCAGGTGAATTCTTCGGGATTCCAGCAGATGAGCTGATCGGGAGAACACCCGCGGATCTCTCCCCGGCATTCCAGCCGGGGGAAGAGACTTCTCATGCAAGAATGGAGAGAATGCTCTCTCAGCTGGAACGGGGACCAATAAAATTTGGGTGGATACATACCGCTGCCGGCGGGATCGAGAGGAAGACAGAGGTGATCCTGACACCCATCAGGGTCAATGACAAGACCCGGATCATGGCGAATATCAGGGATATCACCCCCCTCATCGACGCACAGCAGACCGTAGCATCCCAGTACCGCCTCCTCCGGATGACGAACACCGTGATCCTTGCACTACATACCGAAGAGAAGATCGAGGATGCACTCACGGTTGCAGCAGACGAACTCCATGCCCTCTTTGAGAATACACTCATTGCCATCTACATGACCCGGCCGGATACGAGTGAGGCGCTTCTTGCAGTGAGCCGGGGCAGCCTTCCCGGGCGTCTGGGAAGCAAAGGGCATATCCGCCTCCCCACAACAACAGAGCCATATTGTTCAGTATATAAAAGGGGAGAGGCAATCTTCTGCGAGATCCGTGACGATCAGGCATCGGGTATCATCGGGATCGAAGAGGTTACTGATCCAACCTTTCCGACTGCTGTTGGGATCATCCCACTCATCTCGGATGAGAGGGTTCACGGTTCAATCAACCTCTTCTCAAGGGGAAGGGAGGGGTTTGATGCCGATGAACAGTCTCTCCTGATAAGCATCGGGAGAGAGATCGGCGGTGCGATCCGATCAGGCATGATGCGGAAGGAGCTGAAGACGGCAAATGATCTGGCACACCTCTTCCTCGATATCCTCGTCCATGATGTCAATAATGCCCATATGATCATCGGGGGCAGTCTTGAGCTCCTGAAGGATGCGGATGATGAAGAGAGGGAGCACTATACAGGCATCATCAGATCTGCACTTGACACGGCAGCGGAGATCCACCGGAATGTGATGATGATCCGATCGATCCGGGAGGGTGGAGGCGAGAGCCAGAGGCCGGTTCCCCTTGATCCTGTCATTCAAAGGGCGATGCTGCCAGGTGTTGATATCCGGTTTGAGCCTTCAGGTGCAGTTGTGTATGCGGACGAACTCCTCTCCGGCATCTTCTTAAATCTCTTCAGTAATTCTGTGAAATACGGTGGGGCGGATACCAGGATCGGGGTTTCTGTCCGGGAAGAAGAGGATGAGGTGATCGTCACCATTGAGGACAACGGACCGGGGATCTCAGATACAGAGAAAGAACAGCTCTTTACCAGAAACCTGAGGATCGGATCACAGAAGAAGGGGCTTGGAATAGGGCTCTATATCTGCATGACACTGGCTGAGCGGTACGGCGGATCGATCAGGGTAACAGACAGGATAGCCGGAAGGCAGGAGGAGGGATCGAGATTCATCCTGGCACTTCCCCGAGCCCGGGATACCACCCTCACATGACACACAATCGGGTTCAAGAACCGCGCTTCCTCCCCATCACCAAAAGAGAGAAAGAGAAGCTTGGGATCGATTCCTTTGATATCATCATCATCTCAGGAGACGCGTACGTGGATCATCCCTCTTTTGCCGCTGCGATCCTCGGACGGAACCTCTGGGCTGCCGGGTATACGGTCGGGATCATCCCGCAGCCCGACTGGCAGCAGGATGAGGATTTTCTGGCACTGGGTGCCCCCCGGCTCTTCTTTGCCGTATCTGCGGGGAATGTCGATTCGATGGTGAATGCGTTCACCCCGAACAGGAAGAGACGGCATAAGGATACCTACTCACCTGGAGGGCGGTTAATGCGGCCCGATCGAGCGACGATCGTCTACACGAACAAGCTCAGGTCACTCTTCCGGAACACCGGGATTGTGATCGGAGGGATCGAGGCGAGCCTCAGGCGGTTTGCACACTATGATTTCTGGTCGGATTCGGTCAGGCAGTCGATCCTGGCAGATGCCCCGGCAGATCTGCTCGTCTATGGGATGGGTGAGCGTACCCTGCGGCTGATCGCCGATCAGATGAGTGCAGGGGATCCGATCCGGTCCATCCGGGATATCCCCGGCACCTGCCAGACGATGCCGCTTGCCGAATGGAAGGGGTCTGATCATGAAGATATGGTGCTTCTCCCGGATTATCCGGAGGTTCGGGAGAGCAGAATCAAATATACAGAAGCATTTGCAGCCCATGCCCGTGAACAGGATCCGATCCGGGGGCATGCAGTTGCCCAGCCACATCCAAAGACTGTTATCATCCAGAATCCTCCGGCCATGCCCCCCGATACAGCAGAGCTGGATGCCATCTATGATCATCCATTTGCCCGCGCCGCCCATCCCTTGTACAGGGAGCCGATCCCGGCACTTGAGCCGGTCAGGTTCTCGGTCATCAGCCACCGTGGCTGTTTTGGGGACTGTTCCTTCTGCGCACTCGCTCATCACCAGGGGAGGATCATCTCAAGCCGGAGCGAGGAGTCGATCGCTAAGGAGGTTGAACGGATCAGCAGGATGAAATCGTTCCGGGGCACAATCCAGGATGTCGGAGGACCATCTGCGAACATGTACGGGCTCTCCTGCAATCTCTGGAAGACTGCCGGCGCCTGCCCTGACCGATCCTGCGGGCCGGACTGTAAAAGCCTCCGAACCGATCACAGCGCACTGGTCTCACTCCTTAAGCGGCTCCGGGAGATGCCGGGGATAAAGCACGTCTTCTGTGGCTCCGGGGTCAGGTTCGATCTCGCGCTTGCCGATCGATCCGGATATATCAGGGAGCTCGTCCACCACCATGTCTCCGGGCAGCTGAAGGTTGCACCCGAGCATATCAGCCCGCATGTTCTGGAACTGATGAACAAACCCGGCATATCAGCCTTCGAAGAGTTCAGGAAGGCCTTTCTGGAGAACCAGCCTGATGAGAAGAAGAGGCAGTACCTGATCCCCTACTGGATCAGCTCACACCCGGGATGCACGATCTCCGATATGATCGATCTCGCCTGCTACATCAAAGAAACCGGGCTTGCTCCAGAGCAGGTGCAGGACTTCACCCCCACACCGATGACCAGATCAACGACCATGTACCATACAGGAATCGACCCGAAGACGATGAAGAAGGTTCATATCCCAAAGGATAGGGAGAGAACGATCCAGCGGGCGCTGCTCAGATTTATGGATCCAATGAATGCCCCGCTTGTCAGAGAGGGGCTGCTTCGCTCTGATCGAAGAGACCTGATCGGCCATGGGAAGGATGCACTCGTTCCTCCTGAAAGAAGGGAAACTGCATTATCAGGGAAGCATCATAGATCATCATATGAACCGGATTCTATTCGCCGCAATCCTGATCGCAGGTCTCCTCGTTCCAGGCGGAGCCGCCCTTGAAGCGGTGATCGGCGAGACGATCACACTCGCAGGATCTGCCCCCGGGGCCACAACCATCTACCTCTACATGACCGGGCCAAACCTCGATTCCGCCGGAGTTCCCCTGCATAACCCTTCACTGAGAGCAGCCGACGGCCAGTTTACCACCGCTAAAGTCTCCTCATCGGGGAGATGGGAGTACAAATGGAATACCGCCGGGATCGGTCTTGATGCCGGAACCTACACCGTTTATGCGGTCGACCGGGCGGTGGACAGACGCAATCTCCGGGATGCATCATACAAGACCATTCCGGTAACGCTCAGAACCGGCGGGATCACCGCATCCTTTGCAACAGAAGAGCAAGGATCACTCCAGGTAACCGTTCAGCCATATGGCTCACGGGTTGAGATCGACGGCGAGTATGCCGGAGAGACCCCCCTTGGCATTTCACTCCCCGTCGGCGGTTATGCAGTTGACATCTCCCATGAGGGCTACTCTCCGTTCGGGATGAACGTGGTGATCTATGACGGATATACCACATCGATCGAGCGGACGCTCAGGCCGATCGAGTCACCGACACCGCTGCCAACCACCGAAACCATCCCACCGACACCTGAAGCATCAGGATGGGTTGTTGCACTGATTGGAGCTGCACTCTGTATTGGGTATGGAAAACGACATTAGCCCTGCTGGGCATCTGCAAAGAAGCTGTCAAGAAGCCGTTTCATATCAAGCCAGAGGAGGAGGCGTTCGGTCTCTTCCTCATAACCCTCTTTTGGTATTTTGATAATACCGCGGAGATAATCTGCCACCCGTTCGCCATATCCTTCGCAGGAGAGATCGATATCAGATTCCGGAACATGCATGACCGAGTGGACGTCATCAACGATCATGCCGACATTGGATCCCTGGGCGGCATCGGGGATGAGGACGATGATCTTCCGCTCACCATCGCTCTGATCGGCTATGGAGAGGAGATGATTTAATGAGAGGATAGTGGTGATCTCACCACGCAGGTTCATAATCCCCTTGATATAGGGGGGGGTGCGTGGAATCTCCGTGATTGGTTTCATCTCGACGATCTCACGGACAAGCTGGATATCAAGTGCATAGTGCTCCCCACCGAGCTCAAACTCCACAATTTCGATATATTCATCCATTCTTCAATCACCCGCCAAAACACCTGAAAAACCGGAAGATGTGATTCGTATTGGATGTATGTACGCCATCCATCTCTTATAAATTGATCCCGGAAAAAAATCCGATACCTATATATGCCCATATTTCGTTTCGTATATCGGGATATCCCATGCTGATGAAACATTTGATAGTATTAGCTGCAATAGCTACCCTGCTCTTTGCAGCAGCCCCTGCATCCGCCCAGCTCGGCGGCGATGTCGGGATCATTTCCGTCACCTCGGACCCAACTGGAGCTGATGTGAACCTGGATGGACAATATCAAGGAACAACACCGGTCGAGATCAAGGTGTATGTCACCGGCACACCACCCGGATCGATCATCGTCTCGAAAGCCGGCTACAAGACAAAGACGGTCTCTGCACCACATCCTGCTGCAGGGGCAACCGAATATGTCCATGTGAGTCTTGAACCGATCGGACCGACACCAACGCCGGTTCAGGACGGGTACTTCTCGATTGACTCGAGCCCTTCAGGCGCAACGGTTCGTGTTGACGGACACTATGTCGGAGCGACTCCGGTGACCACGCAGGTGACCGCCGGGACGACACACCGGGTTCAGGTCGAATACTCAGGGTATGATGCATGGTCTGCTGTCTATACCGCATACTCAGGACAGACGACGAATATCTATGCAAGCCTGACACCCACCCCCCAGACGACCGGATACCTGAAGGTCACCTCAAGCCCCTCGGGTGCCGATGTGTATGTTGATGGATCACACCGCGGCTATACACCAATGACCATTGGCAACCTCATTGTCGGGGCTCACACCCTCGAACTCCGGCTCTCGGGATACCAGAAGTATTCGGAGACGTTCCAGATCTATTCAGGCCAGACGACAAACAAGAATGTCGGCCTCTCACAAAGCTCCCCCACCACCGGATCGATTGCGGTCCAGTCGTTCCCATCAGGTGCATCGATCTACCTTGACGGGAACTTCCAGGGGAACACCTTTACCAATGATTACTTCGATATCATCGGGGTTTCAACAGGAACCCACTCGATTATGCTGAGAAAACCCGGGTACCAGGACTACACCACAACCGTCTCGGTAACCGGTGGAAGTATCAAATATGTCACCGCCACGATGAGCCAGCAGACCACTCCGCAGACAACCGGCAAGGCCAATGTTATCTCAGGGCCATCCGGCGCTGAAGTATATGTTGACAACCTCTTCCGCGGGTATTCTCCGGTACTGGTACCGGATCTCTCTTTAGGAACCCATTCGATCACCCTGAAGATGTCAGGATACAGTGACTGGATGAGTACATTTGAAGTAACGGCAGGAGAGACAACACCGGTATCTGCAACACTCACCCCGCAACCTGCACCACCGGCACCTACCCCATCAGGCGGCCTTCCGGTGGCTGTTATCGGAGCAGTCGGGCTCCTTGGAGTTCTCCTCTTCGTCGCAAAGCGAAGATGATCCATACGAACCTTTTTTTTGATCAGGTACAATCTGCTGATCTGAGACAGATGACAGAACCAGTTGGTGATCACTCTGATCGAGTACGATCGATCATGAGCCCGATCAAACAAACAATCTCTCCGGATACACCAATACGGGATCTCATCGAGCTCGGATCTGTCGAGGGGTGTGGAGATATTCCGGTAACAACACCGGAAGGTACGTTTCTCGGTATCATCACCCCCCTTGATCTGATCGCATCAATTATGCCGACAGTTGGGATACGGGGATCCGGAGCTGCACGATGCATCACCTGCCACCTGAAGAAGGAGGGGGCAACCGCGAGGGATCTGATGAGCAGGGAGCATATTACAATCCATGAAGATGATTCCATCCTGAATGCGATGCAGATGATGCAGCGGAACCGGCATCAGGATCTGATGGTCGTCGATTCCCGGAACAACGTGGTGGGAAAAATTGAGATCTGCCGGATTATACAGCATCTCCGGATCGCCGGAGAGCTTTGAATCCTATCCTTAAGAAGAGGGGGGCGACCAATGCCGTTGCTATCACCATCAGCGTCACCATTGTAAAGAGATCATTGGTGATGATCCCGGTAGAGAGTGCCATCGTTGCAACGACAAGCGCCACCTCGCCACGCGGAGAGAGTCCAAGCCCGACGAGGAGTGCACTTCTGTTGTCAGGGAGAAAATGCCTGGATCCAATATAACCGCCGATGATCTTTCCAGAGAATGCAACCAGAACAAGGGGGATGAGGAGCGGATTTTGAAATGTATCAACCGAGAGCGTCAGTGAAAGCCCGATTGATGCAAAGAAGAAGGGGACAAGAAATCCAAGGCCCAGATCCGAAAGACTCCCTTCTATTGTTCTATCAGGCCGAATCCGGTCACTCAGTGCAAGCCCTGCGAAAAAGGCGCCGATAGCAAGATGGAGACCCATGATCTGGCTTGCGGCGGCAGACGCAAAAGCCATGATTAAACCTGCCGAATAGGCACTTTCATGAGATGCATGCCGCCGCACCTTTGCATACAACCCCCCGAGGATACGGCGGCCGCCTGTCACCATGAAGGTGATGAAGATGAGAGCCAGAATGGCGGTGCCGGCAACCGAAGTAAGCCCGCCACCAAGGGCAAAGGCTGAAAGGGCAGCAAGCAGGAGAATCCCAATCAGATCATCGATGACGGCGCTTGTGATGATGATGCTTCCAATCGGGGTAGAGAGGGCATGTTCATCAACGAGGGCACGCACCGAGATCCCAATCGAGGTGATGGCAAGGGCGATCCCGAGGAATACAGAAGGGATCGTATCCATACCGGTGAGATAACCAAGGCCGAAACCTAAAACAAATGGGATAACAACACCACATATAGCGGTTACTGTCCCGGCTTTTTCTGCTGAAGCAAGGTTCTTGAGATCGGTCTCAATACCCGAGAGGAAGAGGAGGACGATCAGCCCGAGATCCGCAAAGACTTTGAGCACCTCGCCTAATTCGATGAGCCCGAGAAGCGAGGGGCCAAGGATGAGACCGGCTGTGATCTCTCCAATGAGTGAGGGGTATCCGGCCCGCTCAACAAGTTCTCCTGCACCTTTTGCAACAAGAAGGAGGATCAGGATCTCAAGCACCACAAACATCTGTAAGCTGTGATCTCCGGGATAGTGTAAAAAACCTTGCCGACCTATTCCGGAGTAGCTATGACAGGGAGGCATACATCAGGGAAGGATGCATATTCGCTCCTCTCCACATATGGCATACCGGTGCCACAGGACGGGCTGGCGAGAACCGAAGACGAAGCTGCTTCTCTCGCGCAAAAGATCGGGTATCCGGTTGTACTGAAGATCGAGTCACCCGATATCCTGCATAAGAGCGAGGTTGCCGGAGTTCTGATCGGGGTCAGGGACGAAGAGGGGGTCAGACAGGGATATGCCGAACTGATCAAACGAGCCCGTGATCGCCGGCCGGATGCAGAGATCACCGGTGTCCGGATCGAAGAGGAGGTCGCACCGGGACTCGAGATCCTGATCGGGGGAGCAACCGATCCGGCATTTGGAAAGACGATCACCTTCGGGCTCGGGGGAAAACTGGTGGAGCTCCTCAGGGATACCAGCATCCGTATCCTCCCGATCGACAAAGAGGAGATCCACTCGATGATCCGCGGGATCCAGGGGTACCGGCTGATAGCGGGCTTCCGTGATGAGCCCCCACGCGATGAGGAGGCGCTTGTTAAAGCGATCGCCGGAGCAGCAGCACTCTTCCTCGATCACCCCGGATTCACCGAGTTTGATATCAACCCCCTGATCCTCTATGAGGAGGGATGCATCGCTGTTGATGCCCGGTTCATCGCCGGTGAGGTGCAGAAGGAGGAGGAGGGATCTCTCAGGCCGCTTGATCCCGCTATACTGAAGCCCCGGTCAATTGCGGTCGTCGGCGCAAGCCCGGACCAGGGCAAGATCGGCTATACAATCATGAGAAATCTCCTCTCATTTCCGGGATCACTCTATCCGGTGAATCCAAAACACAGTTCGATCCTCGGACGGAAGGCATACCCCAGGGTCACAGATATTCCTGGAACACTTGATATGGCAGTGATCGCGGTGCCTGCCCGGGTGGTGCCATCAATCATTTCAGATTGTGTGGAGAAGGGTGTCAGGACTGCGATCATCATCTCATTTGGGTTCCGGGAGTCCGGAGAGGAGGGAAAGCAGCTTGAAGAGGAGATCGTAAGGATTGCGAGAAAGAACGGGCTTCGGATCATAGGACCAAACAGCCTCGGGATCATGGTTCCGCCGGAGCAGATCAATACCACTTTCAGCAATAATTCCGCAAACACCGGTCCCTTCGGACTCATCTCCCAGAGCGGAGCATTGATAACGACGATTGTGGACTGGAGCATTGCAGAGGATATCGGGTTCTCTGCTGTGATCAGTGCCGGAAACCAGTCAGATATCAGTTTTGTTGATTACATCGACCTGCTCGCCCATGATGAGAAGACGAAGGTGATCCTTTTGTACATAGAAGAGATACGCGAGGGGAGGCGTTTTCTGGAGACGGTCGCACGAGTAACCGGTGAAAAACCCGTCGTTGCGATCAAAGCCGGCAGCTCGCAGATAGGACGGGCGGCAGCGGCATCCCATACCGGTTCGCTTGCAGGAGACTACCAGACCTATCGTGCAGCATTCAGGCAGGCCGGGGTTGTCCCTGCCGACTCGATCAGATCCGTCTTCCAGATCGGAGGGATTCTTTCGGGTCAGGGATATCCACTCGGCAACCGGTCCGTTGTCGTGACGAGTGCCGGCGGGTTTGCGGTCCTCTCATCTGATTATGCAGAGAGGAACGGAATTGATCTTATCCCGCTCCCGGAGAGGGTACATGCGGAGATGGATACGATCCTCCCGCCGGGATGGAGTGGCAGAAACCCGATCGATATGATCGGGGACTCAACCGCAGGACGGTTTGCCCGTGTCTTTGATATTCTTCTGGAGAATCAGGAGTTCTGGGATACTGCGATTATCATATCCGCACCAACAGCGATCGCAGATCCAAAACAGCTTGCACTTGAGATCGTCCGGTTCTCAAAACATACACAGAATGTTGTACTGGCGGCTTTCCCGGGAGGAGATTCGGTAAAGCCGGGTTTTCCTGTCCTGAGAAAGGGCAGTGTCCCGGTCTTCTCTGAAGTGGAAGATCTCTTCAGATCTCTCGGGGAGATCCTCCTGGCAATAAAGCAGACCTGATTCAGTGGTGAAGCGGAGAGATGAGGGTGTGCGGCAGATCCTCTTTTCTGGCGAGTACCACAGATGATCGCTCCAGCATCAGGTTCACATCTTCACTCTGACCTGCTTTCCTGAAATCTGTCCTGAGGGAGATGACCGGTACCCCGTTTGCATAGGCATATCCCATCTCCCATGCAGTGCCTGAATCGGCATCTGCACCATCAACAATGGCAACCACCCAGTCAGCATCTTTCAATGCCTTGCAATGAGAGATGAAGATCTCCTCCATCGCATCGTGATGCCGTGAAGCCGAATCATCACCTGCCTCCTGTGGGAGATAGACCTCAAAACAATGGGTTGCGAGCATATCCCGTATCATCTCGTTGTACGTTCGTTCCGCTTCTGAGAAGAGAGGAGCGGCAAGGTACACACGGTACCGTGCGAAATCAAACGCATCAATCGCCGGGATATCAGGGAACCGGGAGAGGAAGACACCACGGTGATTCATTTTCTCTTCAGGGCTGTACCAGGTGGTGTTCACTCCACAGGCAGGCGAAGAATCTGCGCCGATGATGCAGAGCGGCTCCCCCCGCTGAAGAATGATCTGTCGCACCTCAATTTCAAGCCGGTCGATGAGGAGTTCGAATTCCGGGGTGTTCAGTCGCTCCGTGAATGTCCCGGGGGTCCGGTTCTTTCCGAGATAGAGTGTCTCTGCACAGGGAAGGGGAACAACCTCAAGCCCGAATGCCGAGCACCGTTTCAGGCAGGCAGCATATGCCCTGAGATCCTCATCCCGTGTGATCCCCTCAGCCCTGAGCGAGGGATCGAGGATACAGGGTGCAACCATCACATACATAGAGTCAGTATTGGTGCTGATCCCTCATGGATTGATCGCGGTGCTTGATGTGATCTGAAGCTAAGATAGTACTGTCATGATCCCCCTCATCTCGTACCGTGACAACACCTGTGATCCCAGGAAATGTACGATTAAGCGGCTTGAGCGGTATGGCTTTGTCAGGGTTGTCCCGACATTCCGGCAGGTACCAAAAGGAACACTCCTGCTTGATCCAACTTCAGGGGTCGTCATCTCGCCTGCCGACCGGAGATGGGTGCGTTCGGTGACTGCCCTCGACTGTTCATGGGAGGTGCTTGAACGGGAAGAGCTCTCGATCTTCCGGGGAAGGAGGGCGCTTCCGTTCCTTGTCGCGGCAAACCCGGTCAATTTCGGAAAGCCCTTTGTGCTCTCGTCTGTCGAGGCGCTTGCCGCGGCATTGATCATCCTCGGGGAGCGGGAGCAGGCTGAACTGATCCTCTCAAAAGTGCCGTTTGGTATCCGGTTCCTTGAGGTGAATGCAGAGCCGCTTGCCGAGTATGCAGCAGCAGTCGATAGTGCAGGAGTACTTTCCGTGCAGGCGGAATACCTCTGATCACGATTCTTTATCATCCATCTCAAGCTCGGGATCGATCTCTTTTCTGATCCAGCATACGAGATCCGTCATATCAATCTCCCTCCTGTACTGGTTCTCGATCAGAAGGTACAGGCGATCAGAAGGTACAGGATAAGCCCTCCCGACAACACCTCCCAGTACCCCGGCAATGATCATTGCAACCGCACAGGGAAGAGCGATCCAGTCTCCAAGTGAGTCCCGATAGAGACCGGCGAGTGAACCGGCTGCCGCACCGGCAAGGGATCCTCCAATGAGACCGGCGATGATCGGCCCGAGATCCCGGACGTTCAGACTGACACCTTCAAAGTTGAAACCCCGGAATGTTCCGTATATCGAGAGTGCTCCAAAGATCAGGATCAGCCAGAGGAGATCGGTTCTGGTTGCAACCCCTCTCCGGTATGTCGAGACAAGATCTGATCTGACAAAGAGGAGGAGGAGGAGGAGGACGATGGCAAGCTGTTCCATCAACGGTACGCAAAATTCCAGAATTGTCGCCTCCTCAAGAAGTGCGACAAGGAGAAAGACCCCTGATCCGATCGCCATGACAGAAAACCAGATGCGGGATCCGCGGTTTTTTCGTGGAAGATTGTTATCGATATAGATGAGTGCAAAGCCGATCACCGCAAAGAGGATCGACGAGACGACAGAGACATGTTTGATCACCTTTTCCGGGCTGCCGATGAAGACCACAGCAAGGATGAAGATCGGCTCCAGAAAGAAGAAGTATTCTGCAATCCGCCTTCGGAAAGAGGTGATTGAGGCTAATATGGCTGTTTGGATCTACACTCTGATCCATTGTCGTTTGAAGAGATACGATCCGCTCAGGTACGCACCACATAGCCTGCTGATCTGAGCATCCTGATGACCGCATCATCCCAATCCGAATCAGGGAGTTTCTCCAGAAGATGAGATCTTTCTGCAAAGATGGCGAGGAGAATCGGATCATCTGAGGAGAGGTGGCGGGATTCCATGATCCGCCCTGCCCGCCTCCCGCGACTATCAAGGATGAGGATCCGCCAGCATCCATAATCACGGCATATCCCGGGACGGGTTGCATGGACAGAGCAGTAGCCTTTCTCTTCAATGAACCGGAAGAAGGGGCAGGCTTCGGGCCGAACGGCAAAGGTGCTCATCTCAAGATCCTTATCCAGAAAGAGGGCGGTTTTGTCGGGATCGATCGTCACTGTCGTCCTCTCACCGGAATAACAGTTCAAAACAACATACCGGAGATTGCCGAGATCGGTTTCTATGGTATGGACAAGACCGAGATGGCTGCAACAGTCGCCACACTGGCTGCATTCAAATGCCAGGATTATTCCTCCATAACAATCTCACGCATCTTTCACAAAGACCCAGATCGCCCATCCAAAGGCTTCCCTTCCATAGACGAGATATTCATCCTGGGTTTTGCAGAGGTACTCCTCAATCTCCTCCCTCTCCGGGTGGGTAGGATGCTCATCAAGCCACCTGATGCACTGCTGCCAGATGGCGCTCTCATACCGGTCATGGTCATCAGGAGATGCTCTGATCACGCCTCGTAACCTGAGCCCGCAATCACGGGCAGCGGCAACAAGCCCGTATTCGGTTGGGATCTCCGGCCACTGGACCGCAAATTCAGGCGGAACAGAAGCGCTCTGCCAGTAGCGATCCCCGATAATAATACTCCCACCGGGTTTGGTGATCGATTCACAATGAACGAGGGCCGGCACTGCTCCCCCGAAGATGAAGGCAGAGCCGATGGCAACCATGCAGTCTGCTGTATCATCCGGCTCCCATGCTGCGGCATCACCTTCGATGATCTGAATCCGATCTCCCGCCCTTTTTTCATCGACTGCTCTCTTGGCCGCCGCAACCGATTCTTTTCGCAGTTCGATACCGGTTCCACGGATCCCATGGGCATCATGCCAGAGGGCAAGGAGGGTGCCGTTTCCGCAGCCGAGATCGTAGACAACATCGCCTGAGCTGATCCCGGCAAGCTCTCCTGCCCTCTGGATCATCTCATGCGTAACAGGATTCATCAGGGGAAGGCAGGACTGGGCGATTGTTTCGATCTCATCAGGGTGCATGGAACAGTTCCTCGACTCCTGAGTATACGCGTCATCCGGCAAAAAGGTGAGGGGGAGATGATCACCCGGTTGCCTCTTCTTCTTCCGGGAGGAGGGCATAGCCTGAATCGAGCCTGCCAAGCACTGCAAGTGAATAGGTGCGGAAGAAGGTGACGAAGGGTACCGAGATCAGGAGAACTACCGGTATTGCTATAATCAGGTATGGGATGAGGAGGGGAAGGAGGATCGAGATATTTGCCATCGGCATGGCGGCATACAGAATGAACCCAACAACCAGAAAGGGGATGGCAACGATCCCAAGCGCCAGCAGGGTGAGGAGGATCATGACCACCCCGGCACCAAGCGCTGCCAGGAACCGGACGATCAGGTAGATGATCCCCTGCATCCACTGTGTGCTGATGATCGAATAGAACTCTTTCCACCCATCAATCACCCCACAGTCCTTCTGGATCATGATCGGCACCACAAAATCGATGGTGATCAGCTGGATAATGCCAACGATGATTGCGAGTATGATGAGGACCGGGAGGAAGAGGAGGAGGGAAACTGCGGCAGGAAAGGCGAAACCCCGGGCAAGAATGATAAAGGGTATGATGAGTGCTGCGAGAAGCAGGAGGAAGAGAACTGCAATTCCAATCTGGAAGAGGAAAAGCCGGATACCTTTCCCTGCACGCGGGCTGAAGTAGTCCCGTATCTTCACGTTCCTCATTCGTATGCAGTCAACAAAGACAAACTGGAAGATCGATCCAATCAGCATGTAGAGAAGAGCAAGAGCTATGATCAGAAGGAAAACTGCAATGATCAGTCCTGCCATATCAGGAAGAGCCCCGGGAGTTGAAAAACCCGTGAAGGCATCTGAGGGAAAGTCACTGTCTGAAGACCATGTCGGCTGCGGGAACCCTGCTCCCCCCCAGCCGATGAAGAGAGCGATGAGAGCAATACGGAGCCAGATTCCTTTCCGGAAGGGCCAGAGGAGATCGCGGGTGCGCCTGATCGCTGAATCGATCTCAGAGAGGGCAACATACTCTGTCATTGGTGTACTCTATGGATGAAGAGTCTAATAAGAGCATTCCTGCAATGAATGGACATGTTCATTCCAAAGTACCACTATCAACGGTCTCATATTCACCCGGATCAACCGGAAATACGATCTCATAGGCAGTTCCCTTCTCCCGCCTGAGGGTTATTGTCCCAAGCAGCTGGTTGACGAGGCTTACGATGAGCTGCATCCCGAGCGTCCGGGTGTTCTCAAAGTCGATATCGGCTGGAAACCCGATTCCATCATCAGAAAACCGGTATATGAGTGTATTATTCTTCTTCTCCACACAAATTGTAATGGTGCCCTTCCTGCCATCAGGAAAGGCATGCTTCAGTGAATTCGTCAGTAATTCATTGGTGATCAGGCTGAGCGGAACAGCCTTGTCGATTGAGAGATAGATACCATCTGCATGAATATCAAGGGCAATCGTCCCGGCCCTCACCTGCCGGGATGAGAAGATGTACTCCCCCATCATAGAGAGGTATTCCCCGTACTCGATCCGGGAGAGGTTCTCTGACTGGTAGAGTTTCTCGTGAACAAGGGCGATCGAATAGACCCGGCTCTCGCTCTGGGAGAAGAGCTCCCGCATCTCCGGATCGGAGATCGTCTCTTTCTGAAGCATCAGCAGGCTTGAGATCACCTGCATGTTATTTTTCACGCGGTGATGGATCTCTTTTAAGAGGAGCTCTTTTTCACGGAGAGATTGTTTCGTCTCTTCATCCCGCCTCTTCTTTTCGGTGATATCCTGGAAGAGTGTGGCACACTCACCTGCTCCCGGGCTGTAAACGGAGACGGTAACGTACCGCATGGGATTATTCAAGCAGATATCAAAGACCTCAGATTCTCCGGTTTCCGCTGTATGTGCAATCCGTTCGAAGAGATGCGGATCTGCCTCCGGAAGTACTTCGGTGAGCAACATCCCAACAACCTGATCGCGAGGCTCTCCAATCAGCTTTTCGAAAGAGGGATTGACATCAAGAATATGAATAACAGCATCACCATCATCCGGATCAGCACGCACCCGGTGGAGGGCATACCCATCGTGCATGGACTCAAAAAGTGAGCGGTAGCGTTTCTCACTCTTAATAACCGCTTCCTCTGCCATCCTTTTATCAGTGATATCACGAATGAGAGCAATCACTTCATTCTCTGTGTAGGGAACAATCCTTGCTTCAAAATGGCACACTCCCGCCGGGACAGGGAGCGTGTATTCCAGGGTCTGTAATTCATTCCTGTCAAGTGCAGAACGGATCGCCTGAATCATCCGATCTCCAATCCCGCCTGATATCACCTCTGTTACCCGTCGGCCGATCACTTCGTCTTTTGGGAGAATCAACAGATCTTCCTGATAATTGAGAATATCAAGATAGACCCCTTCCCGATCATACCTGATCAGAAAATCAGGAAGCGATTGCAGGATAAGCCGTTGAAGAGCTTCGCTCTTCAGAAGAGCAGTTTCGGTTGTATTCAGCTCATCGTACTGTTCCCGCAGTTCCTTCTCAATGGCTGTCAGTTCCTCGTATGATGCAAGGATTTCTTCATTAGCCCTCTTCAGTTCCAGATCCCGTTCCATCAGATCGGTGATATCCTGCCCCACTGACTGAAATTCACGGAGTGATCCATCTTCACCAAAGATCGCCCGCGTGTTCCACCGTTGCCAGAGAATACGTCCATCGGGTGCGATGGTCCGCTGATCGATGCTCGCCTGGGGTTTCTCCGGTGAGAGCGAAGAGAAGAGACGATAAACCTTCCCTGAATCGTCCGGATGAATCATCGGCTTGAACCGGCTCCCAACGATCTCTTTGCAGGGAACACCGAAATACCGGCAATAGGCATCGTTTACGAAGAGGACTGTTCCATCTGCACTGAAGCGGCAGATCAGCTCGGTCTGATCCAGAACGACATTCCGGTACCGCTCCTCGCTCTCGCGGAGCGCCTCCTCACTCCTTCTTCTGGCAACTGCATACCTGATAATATTCGAGAGTTCCGCAAACTGTGCCTTCAGATCTCCGCCCTTCTCAAGATAGAAGTCTGCTCCATTGTTCAGCGCTTCTATCACCACCTCTTCCCGGCCCTTTCCCGTCAGAATGATGAAGGGCATCTCATCTCCCTTCTCCCGAAGATATGTTAGTAAAGAGATGCCATCGCATTTTGGCATCTGAAAATTCGAGATGATCGCATCATAGTGGTCTTTTTTCAGGAGATGTACGGCATCAAGGGCACTCTGACACCCCTCGACCAGAAAATCGCCATTCGTTTCGAGAAAGGTTGTGCCAAGTGTCAGGAGCTCCGGCTCATCATCAACATACAAAATCCTGATCGGAGAATCCACGGAGTTTGGCATAGAGAGGCTTCAGCATTCACAGGAAATAATACTATCCTTCCAAATAATTCATATCAGATTATTTCAGCTCTTTTTTCACCCATCCGGTCAGTACCAGACCATCAAAGAGGTAATCGGGATCATCTGAATGATCACTGAGGATTCCCCGGATAGAGACCGGCCTCCCGTCTGCTGATCTGAAGGTGAGATCAAACGGCTGAACCCCGAGCGGATTCTTGCCGATATCAACGAGGAGCTTACGGGCGTCTTCCAGGCTGTCATCATGAATATAGTTATAGAGTTTCTTTCCTGGATTATTCTCTTCTGAATACCCAAGATAACGGTTGAGTGAGGGGCTTTCCTGCCTGAGTGTTCCGTCATCGTTGAGGATAATGATGACATCAGCCACATCGTCGATGATCGAATTAAAAAATTCTTCATTCTGCCTGAGTTGGTCTTCCATCATCTTGATCCTGGTGATATCGTGGATATGAACCGCATATTTTGTGATCTTACCATCAGGATTTGCAATCGGATAGATCCCGACATCATACCAATGCTCGGAGAACTGCTCGACAAAGGTCTCGCCTCTGCTCTGGCCGGGTTTCACTGCGTGGCCAGCCATCCTGGGGGAGAGGCAGCCTGAGGAGACCAGATCGTACACATTTGAGCCGACAAGCTCTTTCACCGTTTTTCCCGCCCTTTTTGCAAGAGCCTGGTTTGCCATCCGGATCGTATTCTCACTATCGATTAAGAAGTGCATATCCGGCGTTGCATTCAGAAGAACCCGGACCGTCTCCTGATACTCCCTGAGATGAAGATCCATCGCATGCTTGTACAATGCCGTCTCGATGGTCGTCTTCAGCTCCTGCTCCCGGACAGGCTTCAGGATATACCCAAAAGGACCTGTCACTTTTGCGGCATTCACCACCCGATCGTCTGAAAATGCTGTCAGGTAGATGACAGGAACTGTGCTTGTTGCCCTGATCTCGGTGGCTGCATTGATCCCTGTCATCTTCCCTGCAAGCTTGATATCCATCAGGATCAGATCGGGTTTCAGTTCAGCTGCCTTCTGGACAGCCTGTTCCCCGGTTGGAAAGACTCCGCAGACCGAATAACCCATATTCGTCAGGGTTCTCTTCAAAGCCATTGCAGTGACGGCTTCATCTTCAACGATCATTATGCTTGCTTCACTCATTCTTCATCCTCTCCTTCGGGTTTTAGGGGAAAGATGATCTCAAATCTGGTTCCCCCATCACGATACAGCGAGATGCTGCCCATCAGCTGCATGACAAGGTTATTCACAAGCTCCATCCCAAGTGTTGTGGTATTCTTAAAGTCGATATCATCAGGAAAACCGATCCCGTCATCACTGAATTGGTACAGGATATCTGCCCCTCTCTTCTGAAGATCGATCCTGATAGTCCCCTTCCTGCCATCAGGAAACGCATGTTTTAAGGAGTTTGTCAGGAGTTCGTTTGTGATCAGGCTGAGGGGAACTGCATTATCGATAGAAAGATAGATATCAGATGCATGAATCTCAAGGGTGATCCTCTCAGAGGCGATATGTCTTGATGCCAGGATATGATCCCCTATCATCTCAAGGTACTCCCCATAATGAATACGTGAGAGATTCTCTGACCTATAGAGTTTCTCGTGAACAAGTGCGATAGAGAAGACACGGTTCTCACTCTCACGAAAGAGTTCACGCATACCCGGATCGGTCATATTTTCTCTCTGGAGCATAAGGAGGCTTGAGATCACCTGCATATTGTTCTTGACGCGATGGTGGATCTCTTTGAGGAGGATCTCTTTCTCATGGAGAGATTGTTTCATCTCTTCTTCCCGCTTCTTCTTCTCGGTGATATCATGGAAGAGCAGAGCGCATTCCCCTCTTTTTGGGGAATATACCAGCACTTCATACTCACATTCCAGCAGCGGATGATGGTAGTCGACTACCTGCGGCTCACCAGATAGTGCTGTTGCATGGAACCGTTCTATCCAGGCGGGTTCGATATCCGGGAGTGCCTCAACGAGCGTTTTGCCGATAGCCTCCTCACCGGAGAGGCCGGTGATTGTCTGCATCGTTAGATTTACGTCCAGAATTAGGTAATCTGACGGATTTCCATCCGAATCTGTGATCAGCTGAAGATGGGCATAGCCGTCATGCATGGACGAAAAGAGTGACCGATACCGTGTATCGGTCTCAAGAAGCGCCTTCTGTTCTGCCTGCCTGAGTGCGGTGACATCCCGTGCAATCCCCTCAATGGCAACAAGCGTCCCGGCCTCGTCATGGATGGGGGCATTCCGCTCTTCGATCCAGATCACCTCGCCATCACGCCTGATCCAGCGGATGGCAAGAGGCGCTCTGGTTGAACCAGTTGATCGGATCTGGTCGAGAAGGGGGCGATCGTCCGGATGAATAATCCTCGTTGCAAGCCCGGGATCATCATACAATTCCCGGGGGGCATATCCCGATATCTCTTCTATAGCGGGGTTCACATAGGTAAAATGGATCTCAGGCAGCAGATCGATCCGGTAGATAATATCCTCGGCATGCTCGGCCAGACTCCTGAAACGCTCCTCGCTCTCCCGCAGTGCCTCCTCTGCCTGCTTCCGTTCCGCACTTTCAAAGAGCTGTGCGATGAGGGATGCGGCAATACTGGCAAACCCCTCCTCATCCGCATACCATCTCCGTGGAGCTCCCGTCTCTTCAAGGCAGAGGACGCCGATCATCCTGCCTTCCTTCAGAATACCGACATCAAGCATGGCAGAGATCCCCAGAGGGGCAAGGTAGCCATCCTTCAGTTCACTGACCCTAAAGTCCATGGAGGTATCCTCAACGCAGATCCTGTTTTCGGCCATGATTGTATCAAAATAGCGAGGATATTCATCAGTCTTCAGAGTTCCCCCATTGCTGGTTCTTTTCTCTCCTGCATCATAAAGGGAGAGGCATTGAAGAAGAGAGTCATCCTTTGAAAAAGTCCATATTCCCACTCGTCTGGTTTCAAGTGTCTCTGATACGATCTTCGTGATCTTTATCAGGGCAGCCTCCATATCACCCGAGAGGATTGCGTCATCAAGGGCAAGATCCGCGATCGCCTTCCGCTGCCGCTTCGCACGTTCTGCATTTCTGGCCAGGAGTTCTTCAGTCTCTTTCTCATAGGTTGTATCCCTCCCTACAGACTGGTATTCAATGACCTTCCCATCTTCATCAAAGATTGCCCTGGTATTCCATCGCTGCCAGAGCACCCGGTTATCAGGCATGATGATCCGCTGATCGATGGATCCGGACGGGTTTTCTTTTGTCAGTGAGGAGAGAAATCCCCAAACCCTCTCACGATCACCGGGATGGATCACCGGCATAAACCGATTCCCGATGATGGATTCGCGATCAAGGCCGAAGTAGCGGCAGTATGCATCATTTACAAAGAGGTGCGTCCCATCAGGGAGGAAACGGCAGATGAACTCGGCCTGGGTCTCGACAACGGCACGGTACCGTTCTTCACTCTCTTTCCTGGCGATCTCGCTTCTCATCTTCTGAACTGCATACCCCACCTTCCTGGAGAGATCGTGGAAGATGAAGGAGGGGTCTCCGATCTTCTGAATATAAAAGTCCGCTCCGCAGTTGAGCGCCTCGATCACCACCTCCTCCCGCCCTTTTCCGGTGAAGACGATGAACGGAGTGGTATTCCCCTCTTTTCTGAGGTGTTTTAAAAGAGCGATCCCATCCATCTCCGGCATATCGTAATCAGCAACGATTGCATCGAATGATCGTGTGCTGAGGAGATCGATCGCCTCCACGGCACTTTCAAGAGTGGTTACGGTGAGATCATTATAGTCCTGAAGATAAAGCTTACAGGTTTCAAGGAACCCAGGCTCATCATCGACGTAAAGGATGCTTATTGAAGGTGATTTGGGGTTCGCATCTGGCATTCAATGGTAGTTGAGGATTTAGCTATGATAATACTATTGATAGCCGGGTTTTCCTATCCCTGCCGGGCGATTGTATTATGCTATCGGGCAGATCAGTGTATTCCATGAAAAGGGCATTGCTCATTATCGCCATCATCCTCCTCTTATCCCCAATTGGTGCCAAAACCGCTTCGGCAGCAGAGTACCCCACTGCCCCTCTTGGATCGGCTGATTCAATGATGCAATTTGTCGAATGGCTTGTTGAGCTCGGGAGGGAGCTGATTGGGATCTTCACCAGTGCAATGGATCTCCTTGGACTCTCAAACGAGACGCATGTCGGCGATATGTTGACAACCCTTGATGATGGGATGAGTCTGGTGAATACTACGAAAAGCCAGGATTAAGAGGCTTGTACCAGACATTCATGCTCTCGAATCCTCCCCCGATCTGGGTATTATTCGGGAGGGTGCCTGCATAATGGTACCCTCCCCGTGCAAAGAGGATATTCACCGGCGGCTCCTCGCCCCGGCAGATGGTATACGCAAGATGGAAACCATCCTTACGCACTGCTTCTTCCATATGGGCAAGGAGAGCACCGGCAGCACCGGCTCCCCGTGCTGAGGGGAGGGTGGCAAAATCGGTCATCTCGACCGTTTTTGATGATGGATCAAGCTCGGCCGATGAAGCAGCCACGATCTCATCCCCATCAAGGAGGAGGAAGAACCGGACATCCCCACTCACAATCAGATCAGAGAGATAATCCGGATCATCGATCGGGAACGGGTACGTCGGAAAGACCGAGGCATAGATCTCTGCAAGCGATTTCGCATCGGAGACGGACGCCTCCCTGATCGTACATCCTTTCTGCAAGGGTGGATGACCTGTCCCTGCACGTTGCCACGAGATCTCAAGGGTTTCTGAAACCCCCAATCCATTGTATTTCTGCCTGGCAGGATCGGTGTACTTTCCCAGGAAGAAGCAGGCTGTATCATCCGGATAGAACCCCGGGATCTCTGCCTCTACGGTGAACCCGTTCTTTAAAAATGCCGGAGCGGAGGTTGCAGGGACTTTTGCGAATACTTTGGTATAGCGTTCTTTTTCAAGGGTCTCTTCGATCCATGCAAGTACATGATCACCGTCATCCGGATCCAGCCGTAGCAGATATATGCGGTTGTTGTGGGGCCCATGCTGGATGATGCTCTGCCCCACCCTGATTATGGGATCACTCCTCTTCGTCATCTCTCCGTGCCATCCGTTCCGAATCTACAGGAACAAGGGCTGTTGCCTCGTCATAATCCGAGAGGAGCCGGGCGATACCAACAACATGCTGCTCTTCGCCCCCCTTCAGGTTCAGCTGGAGTGAGCAATCTTTGCAGTTGCGATCGCAGAAGATTGTGGTATAATGATCCGGCTCCCTGTAGGTCGTGATCACACCTTCATAATTCCTGAGTATCACCTTATTGGTCGAATATGATATAAGGTACGTCGGCATCACCGGGATCTTTCCGCCGCCGCCGGGTGCATCTATCACATAGGTGGGAACGGCAAATCCGCTGGTATGGCCGATTAAGTTCTCGATGATCTCGATCCCCTTCCCGACCGGGGTTCTGAAATGCGACAGTCCTTCAGAAAGATCGCACTGGTAGAGATAGTATGGCCGGACACGGTTTTTCACCAGCTTCTGGACAAGCGCCTTCGTGATCCTCGGGCAGTCATTTACACCCGCGAGGAGGACCGACTGGTTGCCGAGCGGAATTCCGGCATCCGCAAGTTTTGCCAGTGCCCGCTCGGCGGTGGGGGTGATCTCCTGCGGATGGTTGAAGTGTGTGTTCAGCCAGATCGGCTGGTGTTTCTTCAGGACAGAGACGAGTTTGTCTGTGATCCTGAACGGGAGGACAACCGGAGTTCTGGATCCGATCCTGATCACTTCGACATGCGGTATCATCCGGAGTTCTGTCAGGATACGATCTATCAGCTCATCGGGGAGCATCAGGGGATCGCCGCCGGAGAGAAGGACATCCCGGACTTCAGGATGTTCACGGATATAGGCGATGCCTGCTTCCATCTCCTCCCAGGTCGGGACACGGTCACGGTCACCGACACGCCGCTTCCGCGTACAGTGGCGGCAGTACATTGCACAGACATTTGAGACGAGGAAGAGGACGCGATCGGGATAGCGGTGGGTGATCCCGGGAACCGGGCTGTCGCTCTCCTCTGCCAGCGGATCCTCCAGTTCGCACTCTTCGACTATCAGTTCGCTGGGCGAGGGTATTGCCTGGAGGAAGATGGGATCCTGGGCATAGTCTTCTGTTTTGATCAGGGAGAGATAATAGGGGGTTGCCGCCAGGGGGAATTTTTGTATCGTCTCTTCAAGCTTCTTCCGCTCTTCAGGCGGAAACGTGATCCCAAGCACCTTCTCAACGGTATTCAGATCCCGGACCGTATGGGCGATCTGCCATCTCCAGTCCTTCCACTGGGGTGCATCATGGTCTATGTCAGTATAGTCTTCGTTTTGTTTTGGTATCGGGGTAGATAATTCCATAATAATTTCAACTCACTATAATAGTCTGTTACCATATTCCTTAAAATGAACGGAATAAATTATATATTTGCCCCAATTCAGATTTGAAGTGATTTCATTGGATTTTGTGCATAACAATTAAATAACATGATCTTCGATACTCCACCAATAGAAGGTAAAACGCAATTGAACTCCAGTCTGATCAGGATATCCAATTTTTACCGCAATACAGCAGCAGATGAGAGATTGCATACAGTGCATGGCAGTATACCATAAGGTTCATACACTCAAACACCCATCCCTTCTGTATGCCCGAAGATGAGAAGGAATTGATCATCGGAAGAAGCATGATGCCACGAGATATGGTCATTTATAAGGAGGATACAATCGCAAGCCGGACACTGATCATGAGCCGTGAGGGGACTATCACCCTCTTTGCCTTTGATAAAGGGCAGGGTCTCTCCGAGCATACCGCCCCCTTTGATGCCCTTGCCTATGCACTTGATGGTGAGGCGGAGATTACCATCGACGGGACTCCTCACCACCTGAGAGAGGGTGAGATGATCATCATGCCCGCAGATATTCCCCATGCGGTACAGCCCGTGACCCGGTTCAAGATGATGCTGATCATGATCCATGCCGGTATTCAGGAGAAAGCAGGCAAAGCCGTGAATATGGGGAAGAAAGAGAAGAAAAAGGAGGAGAAGAGGGTAAAGAAAGAGAAGAAGCAATAAAGGAGAGAGGGGAGAGGGGGGTGGCAACAGGGCATCTGTCATCCCGGAGAAGAGCAGGATGATTGCTGGTTTGATCTGGATCAGAACCGTTTATACCGGGAAAAAGCAATAAGACTAGCAATGATCAGGATCGGGCTGCTTGGTTGCGGGAATATCGGCCATATCATCGCAAAGAACCAGAATGGTTTCTCGATTATAGCAGTCTTTGACCAGATTGAGGGGAGGGCTGATGAACTTGCAGCAGCATCCGGTGCCCTTCCTTTCACAGATTTTAACGCATTTTTATCAGCTGACTTTGATATTGTTGTCGAGGCGGCCTCGGTTGCAGCCGCGCAGGAGTACGGAGAGAGGATCCTCCTCTCAGGCCGTGATTTTGTGGTGATGAGTGTCGGTGCACTCTCAGATTCAGCCTTCTGCGCGAGGCTTGTGACGCTGGCAAAAGAGAGGGGAAAGAAGATCTATGTTCCCTCCGGTGCGGTGATGGGGCTGGACAACATCAAGGTCGGACAGATATCCGGGATATCCACCTTCCTCCTCAGGACAACAAAGAGCCCCAAATCGCTCAATATTGATGCTGAAAAACCAATGATGATCTTCTCGGGAAAAGCCAACGAATGTATCAGGAACTATCCAAAGAACACCAATGTCTCAGAAGCACTCACCCTCGCAGCAGGCCGCGAGGTGGATGTCGAGCTCTGGGTTGATCCTGAAGCTGACCGAAACACCCATGAGATCTTCATCGAAGGTGAATTTGGCGATGCATACATCCGGGTGAGGAATCTCCCAAGCCCTGATAATCCTGCAACAAGCTACCTTGCCGCCCTCTCCATCCTCTCCCTCTTGGAGAACCTCGATAACCCGCTGGTGATCGGAACATGATGATTCAGGAAGAAATACAAGAGTTAAAAGTCGCCAGAAAAGCCCTTATCCTTGCCCATAATTACCAGCCCGGAGAGATCCAGGATGTTGCGGATATCGTCGGCGACAGCCTTGAGCTCGCGGTGAAGGCGGCAGAAGCAGATGAGCCGGTTTTGGTCATCTGCGGGGTTCGTTTCATGGCAGAGACGGCAAAACTCCTCTCTCCGAAAAAGACTGTCCTGATCCCGGCTCCGGATGCCGGGTGCCCACTCTCAGATTTCCTCACCCCGGAGATGATCCATGATGCACGACAGAAGTATCCGGGTGCTGCGGTTGTCGTCTATGTGAACTCAAGTGCGGAGGTAAAAGCAGCCGCAGATATCACCTGCACCTCTGCAAATGCGGCTGAGGTTGTGCGATCACTTGCAGCAGAGACGATCCTCTTTGGGCCGGATGCCAATCTTGCGTCCTTTGTACAGAAACAGGTGCCTGAGAAACGCATCATCCCGCTCCCTCCCGAGGGGCACTGTTATGTCCATACCGCCTTCACAGAGGATCAGATCCGGGATGCGAAGGCAAAGGGGTGGCGGATCGTCTGCCATCCCGAATGCCGCCCACCGGTTCAGTCAGCCTCTGACCTGATCGCATCGACCGGCGGGATGGTGCAGCATGCATGCGACTGTGATGAGTGGTATATCTGCACCGAGCGGGAGATGGGGTACCGTCTTAAAAAACTCCATCCTGACCGGCACTTCCATGTTAATCCTGATGCAATCTGCAAGGATATGAAGAAGACGACCCTTGAAGACCTCCACCGATCACTGCGTGACGGTATTTTCGAAGTGGAGATTCCTGACGAGATAGCAGTGCCTGCACGGAAGGCGGTCGAGGCGATGATCACTAGTCGGAGACGAGAGCATGATCGAGCATGAATCACTCCGCCGGTTCCTGGCAGAAGATGCACCCTATGGCGACATCACCACCGGCTCGATCATTCCGGATAGTGAAGGAAGAGCTGCGATTATCTCGCGGGAGACCGGGGTTGTCGGAGGACTTGAGGAGGCGATCTTCCTCTTTGCCGAATGTGGAGTGGAGGCCCGATCACTGGCACATGATGGGGACTGGATCGATCCGGATCAGCAGCTCCTTGATATCTCAGGCCCAATTCATGGGATTCTTCTTGCAGAGCGGACGGTGCTGAATATCATGGGCAGGATGTCGGGTATCGCAACTGCCACACGCCGGTTCTCTGCCCTGATCGATTCGGTGATACCGGGAGCCCGGATCGCAGGTACCAGAAAGACTGCACCCGGACTTCGGTTCTTTGACAAAAAAGCGATCATCCTCGGCGGGGGAGATCCCCACAGGAACTCCCTCTCCGATGCCTTCCTGATCAAGGACAACCACCTCGCTCTCGTCGGAATTGAGGAGGCGGTAACCCGTGCAAGGAGCGTATCGCAGTACCGGGTGATCGAGCTGGAGGTGGAGACACCTGAAGATGCATGTACTGCTGCTGCTGCTGGTGCTGACATTATCATGCTCGACAATATGGATCCGGAGACGGTGATGATAACAGTCCGGCTCCTCAAAGACGGCGGGCTTCGGGAGAGGGTGAGGCTTGAGATATCCGGCGGCATCACCCCGGCAAATGCCGGATCATATGCCGGATGCGGGATCGATCTCGTCTCCTCGGGCTGGCTTACACATTCTGTGAAAAATTTTGATCTCAGTCTCGATATGCGGATGGCGCTTAGGACGATAAAAATGTAGGAGATATTTCTCCTACTCTTTTCTTCGCTTCACGATATACCAGGCGATCCCGCCGATTACCACAAGCGGAAGAAGTGCAAAGACAGCCACGATGATGATTCCGATCATAAAGAGGAACGCAGCAATGCCGGTGTTTATGACACTGGTAACCGAGAACCCTGAATCGATCCCGATCGGCTCCCCTTCCTGGACCGAGACTGTGATGGTCGCTTCATCGATCTGAGACTCAAGGAGGTTCAGCCTGCCCGTCACCCGGTCAAGGTTCAGTTGCGCAGAATCAATTGCTGACTGAACCTTCAGGATCTCTTCAACAGTCCCGGCTTTCAAAAGGATCTCTGTGAGGCGGCCGACCTGGTTCTCAAGAGCCCGTTTTTCTGCATGGAGATCGGTATATTCCGCGGTGACATCCCGACTTTTTACCTCCCGCTGGGTGAGTATGCCGACAGATTCGATCTCCTGCATGACAGCTTCAAATGAATCTGAAGGCACCCTGAGAACGAGAGTGGCAGAGAACTGCTCGCGGCCATCCCTCATCCCGTCCGAGGTGAGGGAGAGCGATTGGATACGACCATTATACCGCTCTGCGATCGTGGTGATCTCCTCAGAGGCGGCCTTCGCATCAGGGGACCGGAGGCGGACCCAGGCATCTTTGATCACCTTCTGATCGGGATAGGCTGCCTGGTACTCTTCTGCTATGTTTCTGTCATAGGCAGCAACCGACTCGGTCACCATCGGTGCAGACTGGTACCCGGAATCTGCCATCATACAGCCTGCCGAGGCAGAGAGGCCGATGAGGAGAAGGAGGAGGAGAGGAATGAGTGTTTTTTTCATATCAGTCACGTCCTGATACTGAAGATACTGTCTTTCCTGATTTTATAGATGGCGATGGGTGCGGGATTTTTCGCAGGAAAGAAGAGAAAACGGGAGCAGGATCTCTTCTGGTACGGGGCTTTTAACTATATATACGAAGAAACAACCAGTATTACGTATACTTGAGGATAGCCGGAAATGCATAGGGAAACAATATCTACGCTTCTGAAAGAGAGGAACTTGAAAAGCCTTCGCAGCTATGTCAGGTCACTCTCCCGGAGTGAATGTGTCGAGCTCTTCTCCGAGATGGAGGAGGCAGACTACGCCATCTTCTTCCGCCTTCTTCAAAAGGATCTCGCACTTGATGTCTTTGAATCCCTCGATCCCGATCAGCAGGCACGCTTAATCGGCCTTATGGAGGATCCCGAAACACTGCACCTGATCGAATCGCTTGACCCCGACGATCAGACCCGCCTGATGGAGGAGTTGCCTGCAAAGATCGCTAAGCGAATCCTTGCGGGGATGAAGCCCGAAGATGCGGCAACCGTAAGCAGGCTCCTTGGGTATCCGGCAGGGAGTGCAGGCCGGTTTATGACATCACGCTATATCTCGGCCGATACACGCTCAACGGTCGGCGAGGTTCTCCATAACCTCCATACAAGCCCGCTCCGTCCAGACGAGATGGGTGTCATCTATGCAATCGGGAAGGGAAGGATCTACAAAGGGCACCTGACACTAGGCAGCCTACTCAAGGCGAGTCTGGATATGGTGATCGGGGATCTTGCAACCAGCCCTGATATCTTTGCACGGACGGCCGATCCCAGGATCAGGGCGGCCGAGCTCGTCGCCGAGTATGATCTCCCGGCAATTGCCATCCTTGACGGAGAAAACCGGCTTGTCGGATCGATCACCTTCGACGATGCAATGGATCTCCTTGAAAAGGAGGGGACCGAGGATTTCCATAAGATCGGGTCGGTCCAGGATATCGGGATGAGTGTCAAGGATGCAACCATCAGTATCCTCTACAAAAAGAGGCTTCCATGGCTCCTCATCCTTGTGCTGATGAATATCTTCTCCGGGGCCGGTATTGCATACTTTGAAGAGACCATTGCTGCCTATGTCGTGCTCGTCTTATTTCTCCCGCTTTTAATCGACAGCGGGGGGAATGCCGGATCACAGTCTGCGACACTGATGGTCAGGTCGCTTGCAACAGGTGATGTCAGGGCAACCGATTATGCAACGCTCATCGGCCGCGAGGCATTGATCGCCCTTGCACTCGGAGTCAGCCTTGCCGCAGCAGTGATGCTCCTTGGTCTCTTCAGGGGAGGGATTGAGATTGCAGTTGTTGTCGGCCTCTCGATGACCCTGATTGTTCTGATCGGCTCGCTCATGGGGATGACACTCCCCTTCCTCTTTGACCGGCTCGGCAGGGATCCGGCAGTGGCGAGCACACCCCTCGTGACATCCTTTGCTGATATCGCAGGGGTTCTCATCTACTTCTCGATTGCAACCTGGTATCTCGGTATCGGGGCGGCGTGAAGTAGCCTCTCTCTTTTTTTCTGATGCCTGCAAAGGACAGTCCGGCTTTATGTGGAGAAGGGATGATCTGAAGGAGAGAAGTGGTAAAAAGAGAAAAGGTGTTCTTCATCCTCAGACGAGGATGAGGAGCGGGGCAAAGACGAGTGCCACCATCGACATCAGCTTCAGCAGGATGTTGATGGCAGGACCTGAGGTATCTTTGAAGGGGTCACCGACGGTATCGCCGACGATGGCTGCCTTGTGGGCATCGGATCCCTTTCCACCATAGTGGCCCTGTTCGATGTATTTCTTTGCATTGTCCCAGGCACCACCGGCGTTTGCCATGGTGATTGCAAGACAGAACCCTGCCACAAGGGACCCTGCAAGGAGACCGCCAAGAGCCGCGGGGCCAAGGAAGTATCCGACCAGGAGTGGTGCCGCAACGGCGAGGACGCCGGGTGCGATCATCTCACGGAGTGCGGAGTTTGTGGAGATTGCGATACAGGATGTATAATCAGGATCGGTCTTCCCCTCCATCAGTCCGGGGATCTCCTTAAACTGGCGGCGCACCTCGAGAACAATCTCGTATGCTGCCTTTCCGACTGCGGTCATGGTGAGTGCGCAGAAGAGGAACGGAAGCATGGCACCGATGAGCATACCGACAAAGACCATCGGGTTCGTGACATCGATGATCTGGAGCCCGACTGCGAGGGTGTATGCAGAGAAGAGGGCAAGTGCTGTTAAAGCAGCTGAGCCGATAGCAAAGCCCTTTCCGATTGCGGCGGTGGTGTTGCCGACTGCATCAAGGGTGTCGGTGATCGTCCTGACCTTTGGATCCTGGTGTGACATCTCTGCGATACCGCCTGCATTGTCTGCCACCGGGCCGTATGCATCAACTGCAAGGGAGATTCCAAGCGTCGAGAGCATACCGACTGCGGCGATTGCAATACCGTAGAGGCCTGCAAACTGGTAAGAGATGATGATCGCAATTGCAACGAAGAGGACCGGGAAGACGGTTGATTCCATGCCCTTTGCAAATCCGCTGATGATCGTGGTTGCGGATCCGGTCTGGGCGGATTTGGCGATCGAGAGTGTCGGTGCCCTGTCATAGGATGTGTAATATTCGGTGATGAGACCAATTGCAAATCCTGCGACGAGACCGGCAATTGCGGCATAGAAGATGCCGACATACTCTGGTCCGATCAGGGTTGTGACAAGGAAGTATGTCGCAAGCACAACAAGGATAATTGCAACGATCAGACCTTTGTTGAAGGCCATGTGAATGGCGCTGGACTCGGTCTTGTTTGTCCTGACAAAGAATGAACCGATGATTGCCGAGAAGATACCGAGTGCCGCGATCAGCATCGGGAGGAGGACGAGCTGCATCGGGTCAAGACCTGTGTACATCTCGGTATGGACTGCGGTGATACCGAGGACCATCGCGGCGATGATCGAGCCGACGTAGCTCTCGTAGAGGTCTGCACCCATACCGGCGACATCGCCGACATTGTCACCGACATTGTCTGCAATGACGGCAGGGTTTCTTGGGTCATCCTCGGGGATGCCTGCCTCGACTTTCCCGACGAGGTCGGCACCGACATCAGCAGCTTTTGTGAAGATACCTCCGCCGACACGCGCGAATAGTGCAATCGAGGATGCACCAAGGCCAAATCCTGTTATGGTCGAGAGGACCGTCTCCTGGGGAAGACCCATTGCGGAGAGGGCGAGATAGGTGACAGAGAGTCCGAAGAGACCCAGACCCACAACAGCCATGCCCATAACAGAGCCGCTTGAGAATGAAACTCTGAATGCCTCTGCAATACCCCGGCGGGCAGCGTTTGTGGTTCTCACGTTCGCTGCGGTGGCCGTATACATGCCAATGTATCCGGCGGCAGCCGAGAGAACCGCACCGAGGATGAAACATGCCGCGGTGAGGGGTGATATTCCAACTGCCAAAACAATCGCCAGTACAACGACAAAAACTGCAATTGCACGGTACTGGCGGTTCAGATAGACCATCGCGCCGAGATGAATCGCGGCGGCGATCTTCTGCATCACCTCTGTTCCTGTCCCCTCTCTCTTCACCATCATGAAGGAGTACCCTGCAAATGCAAGGGCGATAAGGGCAGCAACAGGTGCTAGATAGATAAGATCCATAGTGTAGGTACCTCCAATGTGTTCGGAATGCCTTCCATAGAAGAAGGAACGAGAACCATATATATCATATGGAATTTATCTGGTTGTATACGTCTATCAACGAACTCTTATTCGGGAGAATAAACCCGGCGCGCAGGTGAGGGGGAGCTGGCCGGGAGGTCTCAGAGTGATTCAAGGATCGTACCAAACGTTTCAACCAGGCTCTCTGCATGGGTCATCATCCGTGTTGCCACCGCAGATGTCATGAGGGGATTGAGCTCCATCGCTTTCATATAATCTTCTGAGGCCTTCTGGTAGGCAGTGGATGCGAGCCGTGCCTGTTCTCCGCCTGAGCTCATGATCTGGTCTGCACCTTTCATCGATCTCATCTCTGCATCATGGTTCATTGTGATGAACATGTATGCATCGCCCCGGTACATCCTGAACTCTGCATTCTCAGGGTTTGCAGCGATCAGCGAATCAAGATCCACAATCGCCTCCTGGTAGCGCCCCTGGGAGAGGAGGGCGACCGCCCGTGTTTTGAGGGCATCGGGATCAGCAGGGTTCCGGGTGAGGGCTTCATTGAAGCAGTCCTCCGCACCACCCTGATCGCCGGCCTGCAGGAGGGCACGCCCTTCTCCAACCAGGTATAACGGGTTAGCCGGATCGAGTTTGGCGGCAAGGGAATACACCTCCCCTGCTTCCAGATAATCCCCCTGCCTGTACAGGCATTCGCCCATCTTCCCGAGGATTGTGGTATCATTTTCATTGAAAGCGAGGGCATAGGAGTAGGAAGAGGCGGCAGCTCCATCCTGGTTTATCGAGGAGAGGCCATCACCGATGAGAGAGAGGGTGGATGCTGCGGCTGAGTCGATCCCGGCTTGTGAGGGGAGGGGGAGGATAATGAGAATTATGCCGAGAATAAGGCAGAGGTAGAGCAGATGGTACAGCTTCATTGATCATTGGTTTTTTAGGTGATTCTGCTATTTATACCGTATTAATGAGCGGCATCACACAGCATTGAAAACCAGCCGGGATGTATGCATCGAAGAAGAGGGAATCGGATGGAGAGGAGAGGATCAGGAGAGGAAATCATAGACCTCAGGCTCCATCCTCTCCAGATCGACGATGATCGCCTGGCCGGGTGTCGGGTTGATGTTCATCTGCTTCTGGAAGGCGGTCTGGGACTGCCAGGCGCCGGCGTTCACGGCAAGGACACCGCGGTACCGGGAGATACCACTGATATGGACATGGCCGGTATGGAGGATCTCGGGGACGGTATCAATTAAAAGGCGATCTTTATTTGTTGCCAGTACCGGCGTCCTCCGCCCGTACGTCGGGGCAAGGTGCCGCCGCTTCAGCATCGCCTCCATCATCTCGGCCGGCGCCTCATACCGTGCACCCGGGATCATCCCGATCAGATCGTCGATGCTCCTGCCATGATACATCAGCACCCGGGCACCGTGGATCGAGACGACGGCCGGGTTCTCAACAAAGGTACAGTTCTTTGGATACTGTGACCGGAACTCAGGCGGGATCACCGGCTGCGGCTCTGCCCCCCGCACCACATCATGGTTTCCGGGTGCGAGGACGATCCTGAGTTCCGAGGGGAGGGTCGAGAGCATCTCGCCGAGACGGTCATATTGTTCATAGATATTTGGGATGGTCAGCTCTTTCTCCTGGCCCGGATAGATGCCGATGCCGTCAACGAGATCTCCTGCAACAAGGAGATAGCTGATATCATCAGCAGCAGAGAGCCAGTCACAGAACCGCTCCCACGGCTCCCGGAGAAAGGTATCTGATCCGATATGGATATCCGATATAAGCGCCACCTTCCCGGAATTCTTCGGGGTATAGGGGGCATGCTGCACCGGAACATCGGGGCGGAAGAGCTGGTCCGCATAGAAGAGTTTGCCTTCCGGAGAGGGCTTCCCGCGGACCCCGATCACTTCATCGGGGACGATCCGCTCGGCATCTGAAAACCCATCCCTTCCATTATTGAAGAGGACCGGCATCGTTCCGGTCGGATCCTCCAGTTCAAGGATCCGGTGCCCTTTTGCAGTCGACTTCACATCAATCACAATGCCGATGACGGTGACCTCGCTGTCACGGAACCGGGAGGAGTGGGTCAGCGCCTCGATCGGGATGGCGCCCGATCGTTTCCTGATGAGAGAGCCGAGACAGTCATAGCGGTTCCTGAAGAGGGAGACATAATCCTCGATCTGCCGAACAGGACCGGCTGATCCTTCCATCCCCTCGACCACCTCAAGCCGGGGATCGGCCGTGAACCTGATGCCATCCCGGTGTGGAGAGAGAGAGGGGATATGGGAAGGGAGGATGACCGCACAGTCCTCCTGGATACCCGCAAGAATACCTGATATAAGAGCCGGATCGCCGCGTTCCCTGAGGTAGGAGACGACGGCCGGATCGACCAGGTGGCCGGCCTCGCAGAACCTGGCAATGATCTCCTGCTCGACGAGCATAGTTTCTCATTGGATCTCTGATCCAATTATACCTCTGATCCGGATCCCTGTGATGAGAGGGGAAGGAGAGGATGGAGAGAGAAAATTCCGATTTATTCAGGATGAATTGTGGATATCAGATAGGAAAGGGGATGTTCAGAGAGACTCGATAAACTCTCCCATCCTCTTGACCGACTCCTGGAGATCATCCCGTGAGACAGCATAGGCACACCTGACATGGCCAACTCCCGATGGGCCAAATGCACTGCCCGGGGCAACGGCAACCTGCTTTTCGACCAGGAGCCGCTCCGCAAACTCCACATCTGAGAGCCCGGTTGATTCGATGGAGGGGAATGCATAGAATGCACCCTTGGGGAGATGGCAGGGGAGGCCGATCCGGTTCAGTCCCGCGACAAAGAGGTTTCTTCGCATCTTGAATTCTGCAACCATCCGGTTCTTGGCATCCTCTCCATGTTTCAGCGCCTCAATTGCGGCATACTGGGACATCGTCGGTGCGCAGAGCATCACATACTGGTGGATCTTCAGCGCCGCGCTTGTGATCTCAGGAGGTGCACAGAAGTACCCGACACGCCACCCGGTCATCGAGTACGCCTTTGAGAACCCATTTAAGGTGATCGTCCGTTCCCAGAGGGAGTCAAGGGATGCAGGTGAGACATGACTGCCCTCATAGGTGAGTTCAGAGTAGATCTCATCAGAGAGGAGGAGGAGATCGTGATCCACGATGATATCACTGATCGCTTCGAGATCCTCACGCTTCATGACCCCGCCTGTCGGGTTGTTGGGGTAGTTGAGCATCACGAGTTTGGTCTTCTTTGTGATCCTCTCCATCAGGGCGTCCGGAGTGACCCGGAACTCGTCCTCTGCAGGGCAGGGGAGGGGGACAGGGACGCCACCTGCCAGCATCACACAGGGGCTGTAGGAGACATAACAGGGATCGGCAACGAGGACATCGTCACCCGGATCGACGACCGTCCTGACGGCTAGATCGAGGCCTTCCGAGACACCGCCTGTGATGATGATCTCATTCTGGGGATCATAGCTCGTCCCGTACCGCGAGATGAGGTACAATGAGACGAGATCCCGGAGATCTTCCAGACCCTTGTTCGAGGTATATGCAGTGGCGCCGCGCTCGATAGAATCGATACCGGCAACAGAGACCTTCCAGGGGGTATTGAAGTCAGGCTCACCCACGCCGAGTGAGATCACATCATTCATCGTGAGGAGGAGATCAAAGAACTTCCGGATCCCGGAGGGGGGGATCATCGCCGCCCGCTCTGAGACATAGCTCTTCTGCGGGTTAAGCGCCCCTCTCTCAGAAACTATAGGGGAGGCGCTCGACCCCTTCACTTCTCTGTAACTCACAGCCAAACTCCTTGTACGTTTTCATCACAATATGGGTCACCGTCCCCCTGATGCTTTCAAGGGAGGCGATCTGTCCGGAGACGAACTCCGAGACCTCCTGCATCGTCTTCCCGGTGACGAGCAGCTGAAGATCATAGCTTCCAGTGACAAGCCGGAGCGACTTCACCTCAGGGAACCTGGCGATCCGATCAGCGATCCGGTCATATCCAAATTCGCTCTCCGGGCTGACCTTCACCTCAACGACTGCGGTGACAGCATCCTCACCTGTCTTTTTCCAGTCGATTATAGCGGTATACTTTCTGATGACCCCGGCTTTCTCCATCGCGGAGATTCGCTTTTTGATCTCATTCTGTGACAGATTCAACATCGTTCCCAGATCCGCATGCCCGATACGCGAATCCGATTCAAGAACCTTCAGGATCTCCCTGTTTTTTTCATCCATAGTTTTCACCTAAAGAGTTTCCCGGCCTGCTCTTCATCAAATCTGGAGATGTTATGCTCAACAAGACGAGGATCCTTCAGGACAACATCCCAGATACGGTCAGTTGCTGCATCGAAGGAGATCTCTTTTGTCCGTCCATATCTTCCTCTTGATATGACACGTGTAGATATGACACCAAGCATATTTAATTCACTGATGAGATCGGTCACCCGGCGGTGGGTCAGAGTTTCAAGGGAGATCTCCCGGGTCACCTCACGGTAGAGACGCATCACCTCCCCGCTTGTGAAGATCTTCTGGTTTATCCGGTGAAGAAGCAGCATCGCATAGAGGACAACCTTGCTCTGGGTGGGGAGGGTGGCGATGCACTCCACCATGCTGTCAGTCTCGATCTTATCCTGTGCCTGCCTGACATGCTTCTCAGTCACCGAGATTTCGCTCTCCCGATCGGCAAGCTCCCCTGAGACACGGAGGAGATCGAGTGCACGGCGGGCATCGCCATGCTCCTGTGCAGCAAGCGCGGCACAGAGGGGGATGACGCTGTCATGGAGCGCTCCTGGAACAAAAGCTTCATCAGCACGCTGTTTCAGGATATCGACGAGCTGGGGGGCGTTATAGGGGGGAAAGACGATCTCTTCCTCAGAGAGTGAGGAGAGGACCCGCGGATCAAGGAAATCGGTGAACCTGAGATCATTTGAGATCCCGATGATACAGACCTTGGAGCGTTCGAGATCTGAATTAATCCTGGTCAGGTTATAGAGTGTCTCATCTCCGCTCTTTTTGACGAGCTTATCGATCTCGTCGAGGATGATGACAAGGACCCCGCCTGAGTTCTCCAGGATATTCTTCAGTTCGGCATAGACCTGATCGGTCGGCCACCCGGTCATCGGGATATGAGTCCGGGTCCGCTCAGAGCTGAGATCATCGACATTCTCGACGAGTTTTGCTATCTGGGCAAGCACCCGGTACTGGGTATCGATCACTTCGCAGTTTAAGTGTACAACGCGGCAGGTGGTGTTCAGGTGGCTCCCGGCATTCTCAAGCTCTGCTCCGACATACCGGACAGATGCCGTCTTTCCGGTTCCGGTCTTGCCATAGATCAGTATATTTGAGGGAGTTTCATTATGCAGTGAAGGGGCGAGGACCGCCGCGATGGAGTCGATCTGGGGTGTTCTGTGGGGAAGCGTCTGTGGCCGATAGCTATGTCTGAGTATCTCACGGTTTTTGAAAATCTTGTTGTTTCCGAGGTATTTTTTAAAAAGACCCATTGATCTGTTGCCTTCATCGTCCACTCATAATCACATCCCCTGATCTGGTTCAACCATAGAACCGCTCACTAAGTCAGAGGTTATATGATTCACTACTGGATATTAAACCCCACTATTTCCACTGGAGATATCACATTGAACCAGATGTAAACAGATGTGTCAGATATTTATGTGACAGAACCTGTTGCGTCAAAGGATCTCCTGCCAGATGTATGATCTGCATTGTAGGGATATGCGATATGATGAAACAGAATCGCCAAAAACCCGATTGGATTAGATTAGAGATCAGGGCATTATCATGATTATATGAAGCCCCTTTATTTCGAGTGGAGATTGGAGATACGGGAATAAAGATGTTTTTTGGTTCTTAAAAACTGGATAGATTGATATTCAGGCTCTGTTTTGGATTGCCACTGGATGAATTCAGAATCCAGATAGCAATGAGGAGAAACGGAGTATCTGAAGAGAGCGGCTGAAACAGGATGAGAATCAGAAAGATAAGCGGGTGTTTCAGGGGATCGGCTATCCCCCTCCCTATTGCTTCGACTGGAGTTTTTTTTGGGGTATGGGGGAGAATACAGAGGTTTTTGAGGGGGGAGAAGAGGGAATGAGGGGGAAATTATAGGCAGAGAGGTAAACCGGAGTTTTTACGTCCTTTTTTCTGAGAAAAGAAAATGACTGCTCAGAAGAAAATTGATATAAAAACAAATAACAGAAGAAGTCATTTTCATATTAGATATTGATACTATATAAACATGTCATATTAGCTATTGATACTATATAAACATGTTGAAATTGTATTCAACTATATAATTTTATTTTATTTATAAATATTTAACAAAACTTATTCCAGTACCTTTCATAACATCTGTAATACCTTTTATGATACCTATAATGATCTCTGTCTTCTCCTCTGTCCAACCTCTCCTCTGTCCAACCTCTCCTCTGTCCAACCTCTCCTCTGTCTTCTCCTCTGTCCAACCTCTCCTCTGTCTTCTTCTCTGTGCACCCTCTCCTCTGTCTTCTTCTCTGTGCACCCTCTCCTCCCCCTCTCCCCTTATTGTCTCCAGTGGAAACAAAGGGGTACCCCTAACCCCTCTTCCAATTGACAACCATCACCATTGAATTTCCTTCTCTTTATCTTCACTTTGGCTCTTCAAAAAAATAATCCCAAATATGGACAATTTCCCCTAGAAAATCTGTGTTATGTGTTTTTTTTCGTGTATGTCTGACAATTGGAGATCAATTCTCCCAGATACTTAACCCCTTGATTTCCACTGGAGAGGCACCCGGACCCCCTCTTCCACCCTGGATAGAGAATGATCCAGGGAGGTGCTCCGGGCAATGATACGGAGATCCATATGAGATTTATCAGCATCCTCCCCCCTTCAAACCACCCGGATCGTATCTCCCATCCCTCTCCTCCCTCCTCCTCCCATCCCTCTCCTCCCTCCTCCTCCAATACAGGCATCATCCCTTCACATCGAAGATCAGATAACAACAGACGATCCATTCTCTCTCATGACCAGTCATCATGAGAAACCGATCCCCATCACCGGAGCGGTGATCACCGTATCGAGCACACGGAGAGAGGAGGATGACACCTCCGGCAGAACCGCATCTGACCTCTTTTTGGAAGCCGGAATACCGGTATCCATGTACAGGATAGTACCGGATCAGGACGCGCTGATCAGAGCGGCACTTGATGAGGCTCTTCAAAAAGCAAACTGTATCGTCTTCACCGGCGGCACCGGCCTCACACCCGATGATCGAACGATCGAAGCCGTTGCTCCTGCATTTGAGAAGGTGATGGATGGGTTTGGCGAGCTCTTCAGGCAGAAGAGTATCGCGGAAGTTGGAGCTGCAGTCATTCTCTCACGGGCAACAGCAGGAGTGATCCAGGGAAGAGCGGTCTTCTGTATCCCGGGATCCACAAAGGCGGTCCGGCTTGCGGTCGAGGAGATCATCATCCCCCAGATCCGGCATATCCTCTCACATGCCGGCCCCAGATAAAAATTCAAAAATTTACTTCAGGATGTTCAGGAGGGCGGTCCTCTCAATCACCAGATCGCAGATCCGCTCTCTCCCGACTGTATTGATCTCTTCATCGGTGATCCCAAACAGCTCCTGCAGTCCCGGGATGCGGGATGCCGGGATCTCCTCCTCATCCGGGCAGAGCCTTATCAGCCCCTCGAGCATCGCCCATGCCAAATCAGAGGGAGGAACCAACCCGATCCAGGTGAGCATCCCACCTTCATGCAGCCCAAATCCCATAGCAATACTCGTCTGCCGCTGTCCTGATACATAGAGGAGCACCTCCATCTCAAGGCTCCGTGCGGTCATGGTCCCCTCCTTTTTGGCACGGATCGCCTGCCGGATCGCCTCTTCTGCATGCCTCCTGCCGGCCATCATCTCCGCATTCATGCAGATGATTCGGACACCTGCCTGATCGGCAGCCTCTTTCAGTTCTGCAAGCCGTTTTGAAACCGATGGAATCTCCATTTGGGCCATTCTCACCTGATAGGCCATAACCCTATCCTGGCCCCCACCCGAATCATCGGGTGGAGCTGCCTTCCTCTCCATCCCACCCTTCTCCATCATATCACTTCCCTTATCCATGAAAATTCAGCTCTACCAGTAATCCATCTACCAGTAATCCAGTATATTCTGTTGCCCGCTCTTCTTTTCATCGTTTCTCCCCTCCGCCTCTCGTGGTTTCCTCTCTCCCTTCGTTCTGCCCTCCTTCTCCTCTGAATCCCCTGATCCGGGATCATGCCGGGTTCTTCTCCTCTCCGGATCTCGCTCCTCCGAATCCTTGCTTCCGCGAGTACCGCCACTCTTCCCGGTTCCCTTTTTGATCTGATCGATGATGGATTCTGCGGTCTTCTGACCAACGATCCGTGCAATCCCCTCAACTCCTGCATCTGCTACTTCGGCAGGGGTGGTATAGCCGCTGTTGAAGAGGGATCGTGCACGGACACGGCCGATCCCACGGAGCCTGATCAAGGGGAGGAGCTCCTCCTTCACACCATGCCGAATCCTGATCTCAAGATCTGCAATATCCGCAAGGAGAGGAGGCATCTCCCGCCGGCAGATCTCACGTGCCCCGTGGACAAGCCAGCCGATCCCGTCGACGAGGCCGTGGATATCTCCGGGTCCAACCGAATACCGCTCGGCGATCATCTCGATTGGGACCTCATTTGTCCAGTCCTGGAGGACGAGAGCGGTCTTGATCGCCTGGAAAAAGTCCTCATATCCGAGCCAGGGGAAGCAGTGCTCACCCTCGCCGATGAGGATCTCATCTCCCTGCTCTTCCAGGACTTGTTCGATCACCTCATGATCGGCTGATTTCAGGAAGAGCCGGAACATATCCGGTGTGGCGCAGAGGAGGTGGAGGATACCAAAAGGAGTGACTTCCTCCCTCTCGTTGAATGCAGCGGCGATCATCACCGAGGATCTGGGATCGAGGTAGAGTTTTGAGGTGAGCTCCCCAAATTCCGTTGCCTCAATCCGGTTCCCCAGATCAACAACCATCCCCATCTCCTCAAGCTCCCGCGTCACGCGGCTGCATATCCGGGTGAGGTGGCTCAGATTGGCATGCCGGACTGCATAGAAACTTCCCTTGAAGAACGAGAGGATCGCGTCGTTATCTGTTGCTTCCCTGCTTGCGACCAGTGCAAGGATCCGGGAGAGGAGTGTGGATCGCTTCGCGCACTGCGAATCGATCTCTTCAGCCGGTGCGCAGATGAACTCGTTGAAGAGCTCTGTGACAGCAGGCTCGCTCTTCCCGATCAGGATCGCCTCCCCATAGGGATCCAGGCCCGGCCTCCCGGCCCGCCCTGCCATCTGGCGGTATTCGCGGACAGGAATTGCAACCTGCCCCTCTCCCGGGACGAACCGGTGGAGGCTGTTGATGATCACACGGCGTGCAGGGAGGTTCAGCCCGGCAGCAAGGGTCGGGGTGGAGGCGATCACGCGGATCGCACCTTTCCTGAACCCCTCCTCAACAAGCTTCCTCTCATCACGGGAGAGGCCTGCATGGTGGAAGGCAGCACCGCTTCGGATACAGAGTGCCAGGGTCTTTGCCACCCCGGTCTCATCACTCCGGAGGATCTGGTCTGCGATATCATTGAGCTTCTCCTCCTCCAGCCTGAGCGCAGAGGCGATCCGTTTGGCAGCACCCTCTGCATTCCTCCGGGAGGAGACGAAGACGAGGGCCTGGCCGCCTTCCTGAATGGTATCCAGACAGAGGTTTGTGTCCGCCTCCTTCTTCACTGACGGGATCTTCCTCTCACTTCCATCAAACCATATCTGCCCCTTGAAATAGACACCTTCCCTGAGATCGACCGGCCGCCAGTCGGACTGGACGAGGCCGGCAGAGAGCCAGCCTGCCAGCTCTTCCGGGTTTCCTATGGTTGCGGAGAGTCCTATCACCTGGAGATCGGGATTCCGGTTCCGCATCGTTGTGATCACCATCTCAAGGGTCGCTCCACGCCCCTCATCCCCGATCAGGTGCATCTCATCGATGACGAGGAGGGTGATCCTGCTGATCCATCCTGTCCTGTTCCTGAGGAGTGAGTCCACCTTCTCGGAGGTGGCAACGATGATATCGGCTCTCCCGAGGCTCTCATCCTTTCTGTCAAAATCACCGGTTGCGATCCCGATTCTGACCCCCTTACCGGAGAAGTCCTCGAACTTCTCGCTGGCAAGGGCCTTCAGCGGGACGACATAGAGGCATTTTCCACCTGATGCAATCTGGTGATGCATCGCCATCTCGGCAACAAGGGTCTTTCCGCTTGCGGTAGGAATGCTAATTACGAGGTTCTTTCCACGAAAGAGCCCCTCCTCAACGCATGCGGCCTGGGGTGGGTAGAGCGATCGGATCCCGGCTGCGTAGTACTGCTCTCTCAGGGCGGCCGGGATTGGCAGCGAGTCGAAAGCAACCTCGCGAACCCCTTTATTTCCACTGGAAACTTCGTTATGCACACCGATCACTTCGAAATCTTTATCAGGGGATTGCGGAAATCCTAAAATCTCTCCTCAGGGAGTTCCATTCAAAATACTATCCTGAAATTCGGAATCATTTCTACAAAGCATCCAGTATTATCGAGTAATGGAACTGATGCCAGTAACACCAGTTCAGTATCAGTTCAGTAATAGTAACTGATCAGATCCTCTTTCGCCTCTTTCTTCCTCCGGTCAAGGAATGCAAAGACATTCGCATGATCGGATCCTTCAACGAGCATCTCGATCCCTTTGCGGGCGGTCTGGACCGGCTCGGGAAGCCCGATGATCCCCACGGTCTTTCCATAGATTGAGATGGAGGTCTGGGTCATATTCTCGATCTGGCCGCGTGCCTTTCCATCACGACCGATGATCCGCCCCCTGATCCGGTTCATCTTCTGGGGCGTATCGGCGACATTCGAGAGATCGATGATATCAAGGAGGATATCTTCATCATCAAAGAGCCGGAATGCCCGCTCCGGAGAGAATCCCCGGCCAAGAGCCCGGACCACTTCTGTTGCCCTGAGTACTCCGACTGCGTCCTCTCCTTCGATGGTGACCAGTCCTTCTGTGCTGTCGATTGTGATCGCAACCTCGGCCTTCTCTTCGATGGCCCTGCGGGTTGCACCGCCTTTTCCAATAATGACACCGATGCGATCGGATGCCACTTTCAGTTCCTGCATTGTCATAGCTGGTTCTCTGTTGTGATTATGGTGTGAAGAAATCTTCACCGACGATACCCCTGAGGATCTCGTGTTCATCGTGTATAGTGCATCGGTTCCCAAAATACCTGTTGATGTTCCGGATATCCCGAAAGAGGAACCGGTGGGCGGAGGGGTGATCCGGTGTCACTGCCTGGCCCATATCGATCAGCCAGAGCCGGCCGCCGCCGCTTAAGATATTGTACTCAGAGAGATCGCCGTGGACAAGCCGTGCCCTCTGGTAGAGACGGGTGATGAGATCGAGGCACTCTGTGTATGCTGCCTCAGGATCGTCCGGGGGATCAAGCCTGAGCTGGGGATAGGGGACACCGTCTTCCCCGAGGAATCCCATGATCAGGATATTCCGGTCAAAGGCGATCGGCTCGGGGACAGGAAGGCCGGCTTCCTGTGCACGTGAGAGATTTGAATACTCCTTCTTTGTCCAGGCAAAGATGATCTCCTTCTTTGTCTTCCTGATATTCGAAAATCGGGGATCTCCGAGGATATAGTCGCTCATCGCATTGAAGTTCCCGGTCCGGATCCGGTATATCTTGATGACACAGTCTTCTCCCTCTCCATGCTCGGCAGCAAAGACATTTGCCTCTTTTCCTGTTGATATGGATCCCCCGACTGCAGTGATCACCTTTTTGTTTGCGAGTTTGTAGAGAGCAAGGAGGGTGACCTCATCAAAGACCTCATCAAGCACCTTCCGCTGATCTGAATCCCGTATCCGGATCCCGGACTCCGAGAGCTTCCGATCGAGCGCTTCTATCCGGTCATCGGTCTTCTTCGTCTCCTCTCCCCGTCTCCGCATCGTCTCTATCCCCTTTTGCAGCTCATGATGAACTCATATGCGGGAGCCAGCACCTCGACAAGGCCGTCTGCACAGGCATTCTTCAGATCCATCGCGTGAATCTCACCTGCTGCATATGCCGCCTCAAGTGAAGCAAATGAGTCAAATTCACGGTCTCCGCCATATTTCTCGGGCCGCCTGATCTCCACTCTTCCGAGCCGGGGGAAGATATGGTGGCAGAAGATCTCGATGATCGGGTTTTCTGCGGTCTCGGGGGGGCAGAAGGCCTTCTTGATCTTCTTCCTGATCTCATCCTCGGAATCGGCAACAGAGACGACGTTCCCGGCAGACGAGGACATCTTCTTCCCGTCAAGCCCCTGCACGATCGGGGTGTGGACACAGACAGGGGATCTCCTGCCGATCTGTCCGAGATGTTCGCGGGCGAGCATATGGATCTTCCGCTGGTCGATCCCCCCGACTGCGGCATCGACATCCAGTGCGGCAATATCGACCATCTGCATGATCGGGTAGACCATCTGTGAGACCGTCGGGTTCTCCATGGTTCGTCCGACCTCATCCATACTCCGTTTTGCCCGGTTCAGGGTCACCTGCTGTGAAAGTTCAAGCACATTGAGCTGATATTCGGGGTTCAGCTGGAGATCGGTGCCGATCACAAATTCAGCACCTTTCAGGCCGACCGCCTCCATACAGGCCCGGTTGTACTCGGCAAGCTCCCTCACCTCTTCAAGGGTTCCTTTCCGGTTCAGGAAGGCATGGAGGTCTGCCAGAAGGACGATCACATGGAATCCCGCCTCTTTCATATCGATCAGCTTATTGATGGTGACGAGATGGCCGAGATGGATCTCCCCTGATGGTTCGTATCCGGCATAGACCCGCTTTACCGGCTGTGTAAGGGTGCTCCGAAGCTCCTCTTCCGTGACGATTTCAACGGTATTCCGTGCCACGAGATCATATGGATCCATAGCCTACTATTGACCCTCTGAGGTGTTTAAGATGGTGGGAAAAAGGGAGTGGGGACAGGATGCTCCGCTCGCCTGCCGGTGGCCGCCTCCTCTCCTCTCCCGGATCGTTTCACCTGATCGGCGTGAACCCGAGTGAGTGGTTGGTGAGTGCGATCGACTCCTCTGCATCGGTGATGGTTCCCATCATCGCCCGGATACAATCGATCGTCTCAACAACGACATCCGCCTCCTGGTGGATCGCCTGGAAGAGGCAGAGATCGTCTTCGTCAACTGAGATTGATCCCTCAAAGACCCCGTTCTCCCAGAGATCCGATCTCGGCCGGCCGAGATCCATCACATACTCCTTCAGCTCGGCCGTGGAGGTGATCCCGGTCTCTCTCCTGACGAGCCCGATCCTCGGATTCTTACTGATCAGCTCGATGATCCGTTCCCGTGTTCCCGGCCGCTTCAGATCCATCTGTACAACATGCATATGCATCATCGTCGTCGGGACGATGAGGGCGGTGGTGGTGATCCTGATATCCGGAAGCACAGACTGGAGATCGGGACCATGGTGCGAGGGGATGGTGACCGGATTTAAGACGATCGCATCAATTGGGCCCCGCTTGATATCGCCGGGATCGCCGCCGCGCCGGATCATCGTCGCCCTCACCTTTTTGACGCCGTACTCGCTGTCTACAAGCCTGATGATCCGGCAGAGGCCTGTTGTATTGCAGGAGACGACGCGGACATAATCACGCCCGATCGCGTCATTATAGTTGCATGAAGAGGAGAATGAGAAGCCTGCCACCTCATGATCCTCTCCACCCTGCCAGATCGCCTTCACCCCTGCTCTCTCATAGAGAGCGCGGTTCTTTGCACCGATTCCACCCGGTGTGGCGTCCACGACGATATCGCAGGCCGCAAGCATCTCTTCAACCGATCCTGCAACCGGAATACCAGCTCTCTCAAAAGCTTCCTTCTTCGAGAGATCGGCTATATAGAGAGGAAATTCCCGTTCTTTTGCGATATATGCCTCGGCAGAGGGTTTTGTCTTTGATACCCCGATGACCGTCATATCCGGCTGGCAGGTGACTGCATCGGCGACACGTTTGCCGATGGTACCATACCCGTTGATGGCAACCCTGATCATATTCATCCATACTTGTTCTGAAAATATTAAAGTACCCTGTATGGAGTTTTCGCCTGCACCCGGTTTTCCGGGATCCTCGGCAGACTGAATACTGTATGGGCTTTGGCTCACATCCCGCCGATGAACTCATTGTAGAAGTCATCAGAGACGAGTTCGCAGTTGCCTTCTGAATCGACCGCCAGGAGGGTGTCAAAGACGATCCATGCCTTTGTCTTATGAACAGGGTTTGTGCTGCAGAATCCTTCCGATCTGAAGAGGAATGGTATTCCTTCAGGTGTTCTGAAGTGGATGGCATCTGCTTTTAAGGGATAGAAGGAGATCTTCTCCTCTTCGAGGCAGGGGATCTCGCCATACCTGAGTCCGTCGATATCAACCAGAACCGCACCATCAAAGAGCCTCAGGAGATCCTGCCTGATCACCGAATCGATCTGGTCGATCCCCGCCTCCGAATCGGGGCTGTAGCGGCTTCCCCGTACGAAAAGAGCAATTCCTCCCTCCCCGAGATCACGTTTATCCTCAAGGCAGAACCCGCCCCAGTCCAGGGTGATCGGGAGTGCATCGGTCGATCTCAATCGAAGATCGGTGAACCAGAGCCGGACACCGCGGGTGGTGGTGCAGTCATATTCATAGGCAAAATCGATCACCTGTGTTCCCCGGAATGTCCTGGCGATCTCGTCTATGATCTCCTCGTTTTCGGGGGCAGCCTCCTCATCGGTCGTCACCATTCGCACCTGATAGAATCTCTAACCCTCCACCACATCAAGATGCCGGATGGTGATCCAAAAGGCTATCCCGATCAGCTGACAAAATTCAGATCATCATGAAGAAGACTGCACTGTTGATCATCGATATGCAGAATGATTTTGTGGGGGATTCTGCTGTTCTGCCTGTACCCGGTGCTGATTGTATCATCACGCCCATCAGGTCCATCCTGAATCATTTCAGAGAGAAGAAACTCCCGGTGATTCATATTCTCCGCATCCACCGCCCCGGTGGATCCGATGTCGAGTTCTTCAGGAGAGAGATCTTTTCCAGAACCCCGTTTGCGGTTGCAGGAACAAAAGGAGCAGATGTGATCGATGCACTTGCCCCGATTCCGGGCGAGCATATCCTTGCAAAGACACGGATGAGCGGGTTTCTGGGAACCGATCTCGATCTCCTCCTCCGTTCTCTTGAGGTTGAACACGTCGTTGTCGTCGGGATACAGACGCCAAACTGCATCAGGACGACGGTCTTTGATGCGATGGCATATGGATATGATACCATCCTCGTCTCAGATGCCGTTGCTGCGGCAACACCGGAGATTCATGAGGCAAATCTCCGGGATATGGCAGCGATCGGGGTCTCGCTCATCAGAACCGATGAATGCATACAGATGATCTGATCAGACCAGATCCAGATCACCCACCCGCTCTTTTCGATGCCCCTTTTCAAGAACGATTTGAGGAGAGGAAGCAGGGAGTGATCCTGGCGTGAGACTCAAGTAGTCCCTCTACAAACATAACTCCATGCAGGCGAAGGTCCCGGTATCGGAGCAACAAGATCGCCTTACGCGTTTCAGGTTGCGAATGGAGAGGGATTTCCCGGACTGGGAGATGGCGGCACTTTTTGGGAGAGTCAACCAGTACTACTTCTGCGGCACCATGCAGGACGGGGTTCTTCTCATCCCGCGGGATGGGGATCCGGTGTACTGGGTGAGAAGGAGTTATGAACGGGCACGGGCAGAATCGCTCTTCCCGGATATCCGTCCGATGCAGAGTTTCCGGGATCTGGCAAAAGAGATGGGGAAGGTCCCTGATATCTGCCATATAGAAGCCGAACTGGTGCCAATCGCACTCCTTGACCGGTTCAGAAAGCACATTCCCGCAAAAAGCTTCGCCTCTCTCGATCGGCAGATCGCGTATGTCAGGTCTGTGAAGAGTTCCTATGAGATCGATCTCATGAGAAAGTCGGGTGAGATCCACCGGCATGTCCTTGACGATATCGTTCCCTTTATGCTGAGGGAAGGGATGAGCGAGGCGGATCTGGGGTGCGAGCTCCATTCTGCCCTGATTGCAGAAGGCCACCACGGGATCGTCAGGTTCTCGATGTTCGGAAGCGAGATCGTCCTCGGCCAGATCGCGTTTGGCGAGCATTCCCTTGCCTCCACCTCGTTCAATGGTCCCGGCGGGGCAGTCGGCCTCTCAGCCGCAGTACCGCTCCTCGGATCCCGTGACCGGAAGCTTGGGAAGGGTGATCTCGTCTTCCTTGATGTCGGGTGCGGGTATGAAGGCTACCATACCGATAAGACAACCATTTACCAGTTCGGCGCCCCCCTTCCGGAGCGGGCGCTTGCCGCACACCGTACCTGTCTCGCTATCCACGAGGAGGTGGCGGCTCTCCTCCGCCCCGGTGCCATCCCCTCAACTCTCTACAGGAGGGTGATGGCTGCTCTGCCGGAAGAGTACCAGCGCGACTTCATGGGGTATTCGGATCGTCAGGTTCCCTTCCTCGGCCATGGGGTCGGACTCGAGGTCGATGAATATCCGGTGATAGCAGAAGGGTTTGATGAACCGCTCGGTGTGGGGATGGCGATCGCCCTTGAGCCGAAGATCGGGATCTCCGGTGTCGGCATGGTCGGAGTGGAGAACACCTTCCTGGTCAGGCCTGGTGGTGGCGAATCGATCACCGGTGTTTCTGAGGGGTTGATTGAGGTGGGGTTTTAGTGAGCCCTCCTCTCATGTACCTGCATAGATTCCGGATCCGACAAGCCAGTCTGCACCGGCTGGAAGAACATAGCAGAGTTTTAAGCTCTCAACGCCGGTTGCGGGGCTGGTATAGGTGACATACACAAACCCCCCGCCGGCCTGTGCGACCTCAATCTCCCATTCTATTGCCCTGACCCCGTAGCCGTCCTCAAAGTCAAGCCGTTTTGATCCGATCAATTCTGGCTGGTAAGGGAGGGCAAGGGTGGTGCCATCGAAGCCGTACGCGAAGATGTAATCATCCAAAAGCCCGAATCTGCCTTCCTGATCATTGAAGTCCGAAAGCGCCTGTTCTTTTCCATGCTCTGCGGCATGGTCCCGTGCATTCTGGACACGGAGCACCAGTTCATCACGCTCTGTTTCATTGAATGCTGCGTTGACAGAGGAGAGGTATATCCCCGATCCGACAAACCAGGTCTCATCGACGGGGAGCAGATAGGAGAGTTTCAGCTCGTCACGGAACCCGCTCTCTGGATTTGGATAGATATAATAGACAGGTCCTCCCCCGTCCCCGGCTTTCCTCACCATCTCGGCGATATAGAGGACCCCGTTTGGATCGGTGTTTGCGAGACGGTTCTCCCCGATGAGTCCCGGCTGGAAGGGGAGGGCGAGGCAGGTGCCGTCATCTGTATAGGCGAAGATGTAGAGCTCTCCGCTGACAAAGTCGCCCTCCGGATCATTGAATGCTGCAACTGCTGCTTCCCGGCCGTGTTCACGACCATATGCGGCCGCTTCTGCAACAAAACTCTTCATTGCATCGATCTCTTCATAGGTCCGGGGCGCGATCTGATCGCTGTTGTTGTCAATCCGCTCATCATCTCCGCTCCGTGTGATCACAACCCGCCATTCGGCGCCATTGATCCCGGCGGTTCCCCAGATGGCGGTTTTTGTCACCTGCTGCTGCCAGTTTCTGTCCCAGAAGGTGTATGTGGTCTCACCGGCAGGATCAGAGACGATACTCTGGAATGCCTCCTGAAGACCGGGTTCCTGATATGCCGGATCAGTAAAGAGGTTCCTTCCTATCTCTTCTGCGGTTGCATCGTAGATCACCCGTCCGCCTGTTTCAGCAATCCAGATATCATAGGGTGTCCCGGTAAGAAGCGGGTTGGTCTGACGCGAGATCATCTGCTCGGGCCGGTAGGTGATATCGGTATAGCCGAGGTATTGGCCATCGGCTGAAAAGATCGGGCTGCTCTGGGAGATCCCGTAGAACCCTTCGACGAGCCAGAAGACATCGGAGACGATTCTGACCTGTTCGGTGTTTGCCCGTTCAACCTCCGGCTGGTATGCCCAATCCTGGCCGAGGAGATCGGCATACTGCTCGGGAACCGCAGCGACGACGATCCCCTCAGGCGAGATCACCAATGATGAGTGGGCATAGGGAAAACTCCCAAGCGTTTGCTTCAGGATGTCCAGTGCTTCGGGGGAATCAAGCCCGAGTGTGGCGAGCTGATCCGCGTTCTCACCGGTTGCCTGGGAGATATCCGCGAGTTCCTGGTTGATTGAGTTGATCGATTCATCCAGTATCCGGCTCATCTCATCATGATGACCGGCATCTTCATCCACCCCGCCGAGGCATCCGGAGATGAATACGGCAAGGATGATAACCGGGAGTAGGAGTGCATTCAATGATCGCATAAAGGAGTTATACTTGCACCATTGCTAAAAAGCCAATTGGTATGCCGTTCCCGTTCCCGGAGAGGGAAATATTTATGATTTGATTGGTACAATCCTGATATGACCAGGTGAGAGAGATGTCGCGACGGAATACGCGTTTTTCACGGGATATCCTGTATGAGGAAGAATATTTCTGGGGCTTCCCGGATGCACCAGAGTACCTGGCTGCCAAAGATCCAAAGAGGTACAATCAAAAACAGAAACGAAACGAGAAAATGCCGAAGAAGTCCCCGCTGCGGGGAAGAGGTGATGATCTTCCTGACGTCGATCTTCTCCCGGTGAAGAAGAAGATACGGGGAAAGACAGATAATTTTGATTTTGATCGATCCTTCTAGGTTTTCACATGTCTGTGATTCCCTGCCAAACCATCAGGCAGTGGAGTTTGGGAGGGAGAGAACGACTGTCCGAATCCGGTAGTATTATCAACTACTTCCAGTCCTTCCTCATCGCCTCTCTCCGCATCTCCTGCGGCATCAGCTCGATTGCGTACCGGAGCGCCGCCCGGGGCATCGATTGTTTCTTCGTCTGGACATAGGCGAAGACTTCGTCCCGCTGTTTCCTGCTCTCCTCGTTCAGGAGCCATCCATATCCTTTCTGCACCAGATCCCCGGTATCCTCAAAGAGGATATCTGCGATCCGGAATGCTTCTTCGAGGAACTCCCCCTTCTTTGCAGGGACGATCAGGGAGACGGCGGCAGCACGCCTGAGCCACCGGTTCTCAGATTCTGCCCATTTCTGACATACTCCCACGGCTAAAGCACGTGGGGTTCTGACGTTACTTGGCATTCTTCAAGCATTGCGTCGTGGGGTATCAGTGCTCCCATCGTGTACATCTCTTTCTGTACACGATCAACCATGCTTTTTTGATGGAGTGCAATATTGAATGCTGCATTAACGTCTGCATGATCAACGTGTCCACAAACCGGACACTTAAACCCCTTTACTCGCCGTTGATCTCTTGCATTACATCTGGAGCAATCCTGTGAGGTATATGCCGGATCAATATAGAGAACAGGGACGCCGAGCAGCCTGGCTTTGTATTCTACAAACTGTTGTAGTTGATAGAACGACCAACTGTGCAGGGCATATTTGAACGAAGGGTGTTGTTTCCTCGACTTGCGGATACCGTTCAGATCCTCAAATACGAGTGCTGCGTCTTGATCTTTTGCCATATCAACAACCTTGCGGCTAATCTTATGGTTCAGATCCTTGACGATACAAAACTCATGATCTTTGATCTTGTTCAGTTTTCTGAACTTCCCTTGTTTCTGAAGGCGTTTTCGGCCAGGGCCTCTTCCCCAAGCCCCGCAACCCAGATCGCATCAACAAGGTGGTAGACGGACTGGAGGAGCATTGCAATGATCACCGGGATTGAAAGAGCAATGATCGCCTTCTTCGGATCTCCGGTGAGGATGGCGACTCCCTTATGGATGGACTGATCGGTGGGGTTCATAGTATCATGGAATGTAAAAATTGTCGTGAACAGTATCCATCTCTGGGTTTTTACGTCTTCTGAAACACCCCTGCCATATGCCCGGATCAGAGTTTGCTGAATCTCCATTCCGGCCTTTGCAGCCGAAAGCCCGGCTGAACCCCCCGATTATTTCAGGTGTGCAGGTTGTATCTTTCTTTCACCGGCTCTCTCTGTAAGAATAGATGGGTTTCTTTATCTTGCCGGGAGAATAGTGAGTATCAATGATGCTCCGGTGTGACCTGCATATTCATACCAATCATTCGCGTGACGGTGAGAGCCGTGTTGAGGATATCCTCAGAAGGGCTGAAGAGATCGGCCTTGATGCGATCGCGATCACCGATCATGATACCGTTACCGGTGCCAGATATGCGCTTGAACTGAAGACACCAGTCATTATCATCCCCGGCATTGAGGTCTCGACAAAAGAAGGACATCTTCTTGTCCTCGGGGTGATGGATCCGATTCCTCCCGGATTATCGGTTGGGCAGACGATTGCGATAGCCGGGCAGATGGGCGGGGTGACGATCCTGCCCCATCCGTTCCATATGTGGCGGCATGGGGTCGGGCTGAAACTGAAAGATGCTCTTGCCCTTGTCGATGCGGTGGAGGCTTTTAACTCCCGGTATATTGTCGGTACAGCAAACCAGAAGGCTGCACAGCTTGCCAAAAGGTTTGGAAAGCCCTGTATCGGGGGGAGCGATGCCCACCACTGGCGGTATGTCGGGTACGGCTCGACGCTTATTGATGCCGAACCGACGGTGGAGTCGATCCTACAAGCCATCCGTCAGGGGAAGACCATCGCCTCCTGCCGGATGACGCCGCTTCGCACCTATACCCGCCAGTCCCTCAAAAGCACATGGAGGAGGTTGCAACGGCGGATACCGAACCTTCGCCGATGAGAATCGCTCTTCGGATCAGCTATCTCGGGCGGCGATTCTCTGGCTCACAGCAGCAGCCGGATACCCGTACAGTCGAAGGGGTGCTGATCGAGACCTGCCTCCGCCTCGGTCTTTTTGAAGATTTCCGATCTGCGGGATTCGTCTCTGCCGGGAGGACCGATGCGGGTGTATCGGCACGGAAACAGATGGTCGCGTTCACAACACCCTATCCTGAGCGTGCCGTCTCTTCCTTAAACCGGATGCTCCCCTACGACTGCCAGGCAACCGGCTGGGCGGAGGTTCCGGAGAGCTTCAATCCCCGGTACCAGGCAAAAAGCCGCACATACCGGTATCTCTTCCCGGAAGAGGGGCTTGATCTGCAGCTGATGGAGGAGGCTGCATCCCGGTTCGTCGGACTTCATGATTTCCGCAGAATTGCACGGGTTGAGGAGGGTCGGGATCCAATGCGGCGGATCCTCTCCGCAGGGATCTTCAGAGATGAAGATCTGATCGTCTTTGAGGTGAGTGGGAAGAGTTTTCTCTGGAATATGGTCCGGGGGATGGCAACCCTCCTCTGTGCAGCGGGTGCAGGCGTGATCCCTCCGGAACGTATCAGTACGCTTCTTACCGAAGAGGGGGATCGGATCCCGGCTGCCCCCCCCGATCCGCTTGTACTCTGGGATGTGGACTGTGGCCTTACATTCAATCCTCTCATGAGATCAGAAAAGGCAGATCAATTGCTCAGGAATGAAGCCGACCGGTTGCGGATCGGAGAAAAAATGGTTGGGTGGTTAGGCGGGGACCGCCGAGATCTCTTTTGGAATGAGGAGATTCACGATGAACTGGGGCACCTGCTGTGATGTCTTCACTGCAAGATGGAAGTTTGCAGTTGCCGGGTCAGAGAGCCCGCGATAGGTGAGGTATATCTGGAAGTTCGTGTCGACGACGGTCTGGCCAAGTGTCTTCACAACCGCACGCCGCTCGGATATCAGTTTATTCTCTCCGACATCCAGTTTTTCGGTCTCTCCGTCAACTGCAATCATCATCTCGTCCTGGGTGGAGAGGGCGACCATATCGATCCCGCCGACAGTCACGGCCTTTCCAAGTGGGAACCAGACATTATATGTGGTGGTATAGGGGTACGTTGCTCCCTCAATTGGCGCATAGATCGTTACATTCAGGGTGGCAAAGACTGCGACCACACCGATCAGCAGGATCAGGAGGAGCACGCCGATGATCTTCAGCTTATTGCTCTTCTTCTTCTCCTCGGGCTTTTCCATGTACCGGATCTCGTGGATCGTCTCTTTCTCATGGCTGACCGTTGGTTCGGGAGCTGGTGCTGCCTTCTCTTCCGGAGCAGTCAGGGGATCCTGTGTCACCTCCGGCTCTTCTATCTTCTTCTCGTCATCTGTCATAGTGTATCAACACACAATGATAGGATGCAATCAAAATATTTAAATGCTATGGGTCAGAGGCGTGCTATCTCCTCACGAATGGAACGAGGGCAAGCACCAGATGAAGAATTGATCGTATCCTGATTCGTACCCAGATCTTCGCCGACCACCCTGCCTCTGCAAAATCAGGAATGATATTCAGGTGCAGCCTGGTTGTCCCAAGAGCTCCCCGGAGGGCTGCGATCCAGCCATAGAGCTTCCCTGTCTCACCGGCATCACCGGTTCCGAATCTGCCGCTGATTGTAACCGAGTCGATTGAGATTGGAAGCTTTAAGATGGCAGATAGCGGAAACCTGCTCTCTTTCTCTGCTTCCTTCAGAATTTCGTCGTCTTTTTCTTCCTCCTCACCTGCTCTTCCCTCTTCCTCTTTGGGTATGATATAGGTATAAACCGTCCTCTCAAAGAGCCGGAGCTCAAGGGTTCGTTCCGGGAGGAGGAGGAGGGTGATCGGGCCGAGGCCTCCCCCGGCATACCATCCTTTGGGGCTTATAGATCCGATCAGTGTGACACAGAACGACAACAGGATGAAGAGGATCACTCCTCCCAGGCATGCAATTGCGAGGAGTATGGGGTAGAAATCCATTTACTCTTTCTTGGATCCCCGGATCGCCTCGATCACCGAGGGGAGGGATTCAGCAGCGGTCGAGATCGCCTCTGCGACCTCACCTTTCTTTCCGAGTGTGAAGATCTGGATGCCCTCGGGTCCCGGAATGTCCTGGTGAATGACCATCACCGCAACCGGGGTGACGCCCGCACCGGCACCTCCGCCGACACCAGCACCATCTTCGGCTTTTCCTTCTCCCCCGCCAAATCCGAATCCCACCGACGAGATGGTCAAGATCGAACGATCTCCCGAGATGATCGGATTTGATACCAGGATGTCCGAGGAGAGCATCGTTCTGAGGTGCTCGAGGATTGCGTCAAAGACATTTCTCTCTGTCATGGTAGTGAAGTATAACCAGGTGATTATTAATGATGTGTGTCAGTCTATTGAATAAATATGATCAGCAATGTATAAGTATATACATAACACATCAGAGTATATGCAAACAGAAGTACACAAGACGGTGATGCCATCGGACTGGCACCCGCCGCACCCGGATTATTCCTCCCGATAAAGGAAGCAGATCCGGTTGCGGTCTACCGGGCGCTAGCCGATGGCCCCGGTTATATTCTTGAGTTTCCCGGCCTTCCGGTAATGGTCGGGATCGGATCTGTGGTACTGGATTGTGAGGGTGATCCGTGTGATGCTCTCAGGGCAATGGCTGCGGATCCCCCCTTCTCCCCGGCCGGATATCTCAGGTACGAAGGCGGGGGCAGGTTCCTCTCATGCCGTGATGCCGTCTCAATCGATCGAAACGGGATCACGCTCTTCTCACGTGACATGGATGAAGAGGCAAAAAACCGGATCCAGATGATGGCTGAAGCCCTTCTATCGCGTGATCTCTTCTCTTCTCCACCACCATCAGGTGATCTCCCTTCAGACTCAAGCACCACGATGGAGCGCCCTCTCTTTACTGATGGCGTCAGGCAGCTCAAATCCCATATCGTGGATGGCGACTGCTACCAGGCGGTCCTCTCCAGGAAGATCCAGCTCCCGTTCACTGGTGATCCCCTCAGGATCTATTCTGCTCTCCGGTCACAGAACCCCACCTGTTATGGGTATTTCCTTGATTTCGGTGACGAACAGGTGGCAGGAGAGAGTCCGGAGATGCTGGTTGCAGCCAATGGGAGCACCCTTACCACCGTCCCGATTGCAGGCACCCGGCCGCGGGGCGGAGATCCCGATGAGGATGAAGCGCTCGCAGCAGATCTGCTTGCCGACAAAAAAGAGCGGTCCGAACACCTGATGCTCGTTGATCTGGCGAGGAACGATATCGGGAGGGTTGCAGCGTATGGAACTGTCTCGGTTCCCCGGTATGCAGAGGTGGCGAAGTACCAAAAAGTCCAGCATATCGTATCAACGGTGACGGCAGAGGCAGCTCCCGGAGCTGATGGCTATGATGCACTCCGCTCCTGTTTTCCCGCAGGCACTGTTACGGGAGCCCCGAAGAAGCGTGCAATGGAGCTTATTGCTGAAATGGAACAGGAACCCCGCGGGATCTATGCAGGTGCAGTCGGGTATGCAGGGAGATCTTCATTCTCGTTTGCGATCACCATCAGAACGGTTGTTGTCAGGGATGGTGCTGCAACTGTGCAGGCAGGGGCCGGGATCGTCGCAGGATCGGATCCTGACCGTGAGTTCGATGAGACTGCGATCAAGGCCGAGGCCTGTCTCCGTGCCATCGACTCAGCCGGGAAGGGATCGGCATGAAGGTCGTAATCGTTGACTGTTTTGACAGCTTCAGCTATAACCTCCTCCAGCTTGTGGGGAGCCTCGGTGGTGATCCGGTGGTGATCCTGGCAGACTGCCCGCTTAAGGCTGTGGAAGAGGAGGAGCCCGATCGGATCATCCTCTCACCCGGACCCGGAAAGCCGGGTGATATGGCACTTCCTATGGAGATCCTTGCCACCCTCTCAAAGACGGTGCCGACACTCGGCGTCTGCCTCGGGCACCAGGCGATCTGCGCTGCTGCCGGCGGGCGGATCATTCATGCCCCACGCCCGGTACATGGGGAGGTCTCGGAGATCTCCCATGAGGGCTCCGGGATCTACTCAGGTCTTCAGAACCCGTTTTCGGCGGTCCGGTACCATTCGCTTGTTCTTGACGAAGGTTCTCTCCCGGATGATCTGCTGATCACCGCATACTCCCTTGATGACCATCTTCCGATGGGTGTCAGGCACCGCCGCTTTCCGATCGAAGGGGTGCAGTTCCATCCCGAGAGTCTCCTCACCGAAATGGGAAACCGCCTGATCGCCGCATTCCTTGATGGAGGGATCGCATGATCCAGGAGATCTGCGTTGCGATGGCAGAGGATGCCCCCCTGCCACAGGGAGGTCTGGGCCTTGCCTTTGACGATCTCATCTCGGGCTCTGCAACACCTGCACAGGCAGGAGCGTTCCTCTATGCACTGAGGAACCGCACCCTGACAGGAGAGGATCTTGCCACCTGTGCATCGGTGCTCCTCTCCCATGCGAGAACGATCACGATCCCCGGATCAGATCGTGCGGTTGATACCTGTGGAACAGGCGGCGATCACTCGATGACGTTTAATATCAGCACCGCCGCCGCATTTGTCGCGGCTGGTGCAGGGGTTCCTGTCATAAAGCACGGGAACCGTGCGCAGACGAGCAGGTCTGGTTCTGCGGATCTCCTCACCGCACTCGGTGTCTGTATCGATGCTTCGGAAGAACGTGTGATCCGATCCTTTCAGGAAGCAAATATTGCCTTTCTTTCTGCCCTGACGTACCATCCTGCCCTGAAGACCCTTGCCGGGGTGCGTTCAGAGCTTGGATTCAGGACGATCCTCAATATATCCGGTCCGCTCTGCAACCCGGCCGGTCCGATCAACCGGATCATTGGTGTCGCCGATCCCGCCCTCCTCGGCCCGATGGCAGAGGCGCTCCAGAGACTCGGGGTTAAGAAGGCGCTGGTTGTCTCGGGCGATCAGCTGGATGAGCTCTCCCTGACAGGGGAGAACCGGATCTGTGAGCTCTCTTCCGGGCAGATCGATTATTACACGCTGACTGCAGCTGATCTCGGACTTGCTGAAGCGCCACGCGAGCTGCTGGTTGCAGAAAGCCCCGAAGAGAGTGCTGCAATCATCAGCCGGGTGCTTCAGGGTGGCGATGATGGTCCTGCACGCGATATCGTCCTCCTGAATGCTGCGGGGGCGATTCTTGCCGGGGGAGGATCAGCAGGCTTCTCCTCTGCCCTGAAAATGGCAGAAGATGCAATCGATTCGGGACGGGCTCTTGAATCACTCAGGCTCCTTGCGGAGATCACCGGGGGCATCTGAATGATCCTGGATGCAATCATCGCGTCATCGCATCAGCGGGCTGCTGCACTCCCGGATACGTTTCCGGGGGAGCTCTTCCCGGTCCGGAGCCTGAAGCGGGCGCTCCTCTCCCGGTCGCCTGCGGTGATCGGTGAGGTGAAGTACGCCTCGCCGAGGGGGCCGACCGGTGCAACTCTCCCGCCGGGACGGCTTGCGGCAGCAATGGCGGCGGGTGGTGCGGTTGCGATCTCGGTTCTGACCGAGCCGACGGTCTTTGCCGGTGATCCCTCCTTCATAGGAGAGGTGCGCAGGCATGTGAGCCTCCCGATCCTCAGGAAGGATATCCTGGTACACCCCCGCCAGATCCGGGAGAGCCGGGCTCTTGGTGCGGATGCGGTTCTCCTGATTGCTTCTGTCCTCGGTGACGATCTCCCTGTATTTGTTGATTGTGCGATCGAATGCGGTCTTGAGCCGCTTGTCGAGGTCTTCTCCACCCGGGAGGCAGAATATGCCATTGCCACACGGGCCGCACTCATCGGGATCAATAACCGCAATCTCAGGACACTTCAGATCGATCTCGGCTCTTCTGCCCGGATCGCCCCGGCAATCAGGGCAGCAGGCAAAATCCCAATTGCGATGAGCGGTTTCTCGACTCCGGCCGAGGTGGAGGAGGCGATGAAGACCTGCATGGGTGTATTAATCGGGACCTCGATCGCGTCAGCAGCGGATCCAAGGGAGGCGACGGAGGCGTTTGCATGTACGTGAAGATCTGCGGGATCACCTCTCCCGCCGATGCCAGGTTTGCGGTATCTGCCGGATCCGATGCGATCGGTATCATCCTCTATACCGATTCCCCACGCTCGGTTACACCCAGAAGGGCTGCTGCGATCCTGGAGGCGATTGCCGGGAGGGTGGAGACTGTCTGCGTCACCACCACCCGCTCACCTGCCTATCTCCGGGAGATCTGCCGTCTCTCACCGGATGCAATCCAGACATATCATCCGCTGAATGTACCGGACCGGTTCATCTCTATCTCGGGCTGGGATGGGATCAGCCCACCTCCAGAAGATGCCGATCGTCTCCTCCTTGACATCTCGCATGGCAGGGGTGTCGCGCTTGACACTGTGGTTGCAGAAACAGCGATTGAAGAAGCAACGGTTCCTGTTGTGGTATCCGGCGGGCTCATGCCTTCATCTGTTGCGGGCGTGATACGATCGCTCCATCCTGCCGGGGTCGATGTCTCAAGCGGCGTTGAATCCTCTCCGGGTGTGAAGGATATGCACCGGGTCGAGGCATTTGTTGCTGCCTGCCGGAGGTGCTCGCCATGAGGTTCGGCGAGTACGGAGGGAGGTATGCGCCTGAGATCCTGATTGAACCTCTCAGGGAACTTGCAGAATCATATGCCACATTCAGGGAGGATTCCGCTGCTCAGGCAGAACTTACAGCACTCCTCACCCGCTATGCCGGGAGAGAGACGCCACTCTACGTCTGCAGGAACTTCGGGAGAGAGACGGGGGTCGGAATCTGCCTGAAACGTGAGGATCTGCTTCATGGCGGCGCCCATAAGATCAACAACACACTTGGTCAGGCGCTCCTTGCAAAGCGCTCCGGAAAAGAACGGCTGATCGCAGAGACCGGGGCAGGCCAGCATGGGGTGGCAACCGCCATGGCGGGAGCAGTCCTCGGCCTCTCAGTCGAGGTCTTCATGGGTGCAGTCGATATGGAGCGGCAGGCGCTGAATGTTGCACGGATGGAGCTTCTTGGTGCCACTGTCACCCCGGTTTCGAGTGGATCTGCCACCCTCTCCGATGCCGTCGATTGCGCGCTCCGGAACTGGGCTGCTACCGCAGAGACCTCGCATTACCTGATCGGATCCTGTGTCGGGCCCGACCCGTTCCCGACACTCGTCCGCGATTTCCAGTCTGTCATCGGGTGGGAGCTGTATCATCAGTCGCTTGCACTGGAGGGAAGGCTCCCCGATGCGGCTGTCGCCTGTGTCGGCGGTGGATCGAATGCGATCGGGACCTTCTTCCCGCTCCTTGATACCCCGGTCCGGTTGATCGGGGCAGAGGCGGGGGGCCGGAGCCTCGAACCCGGTGATCATGGCGCCTCCCTCTCCTGTGGAACCCCGGGGGTGCTCCATGGTGCCTTCACCTCGGTTCTCCAGGATGCGGAAGGACGGATCTCTCAGACACACAGCATCTCGGCCGGGCTCGATTATCCAGGTGTCGGGCCCGAACATGCCCATCTCCGCGATATTGGCAGGGCAGAATATGTGACGGTTACAGACAACGAAGCCCTCTTGGCATTCCGGCTCCTCTCAAAGAGAGAGGGGATCATCCCGGCACTTGAGTCCGCCCATGCGGTTGCCGCAGCCCTCCGGCTTGCAGATGATATGGACCGGGGCAGCCTGATTGCGGTCACCCTCTCGGGACGGGGGGACAAGGATCTTGGCACTGTCCTTGGAGGCGGGGCATGAGCCGGATCGAAGAGGCGTTTCATCAGGGGGACTCTCCCCTGCTGATCGCCTGCACCGTGGCCGGGGATCCGACCCCGGAACTCTCGCTTGAGGTGATTCTGTCGATGATCGAATCCGGTGTCGATATGATCGAGCTGATCATCCCAAACACAAACCCGGTTGCCGACGGCCCCGTGATCTCGCGGGCCCATGAACGGGCTATCAGTGGTGGGATTGGCATCGAGGGTGGCTTCTCGCTTATCAGTGCAATCAGGAGAAAGAGCGATATCCCAATCTGCCTGATGACCTATGCAAACCCTGTTATTGTCCGTGGAGAGGCAGCATTCCTCTCCGATGCCGCGGCTGCGGGAGCAGACGGTATACTGATTGTGGATATGCCGCCTGAGGAAGGAGGATTGCTCATCTCCCAGAAGAAGATCGATCCGATCTTCATCATTGCCCCGAACACCCCGCCGGAGCGGAGAGCGATGATCGGGGGGATCGGGCGGGGATTCCTCTATCTCGTCTCGGCACCAGGTGTCACCGGAACAAGGCAGCATCTCCCTGATGATCTGCCGGAGCGGGTTTTGGAGGTGAAGAAGAGTACCGTGCTGCCGGTTGCAGTCGGGTTTGGGATCGGATCCGCAGAAACCGCCTATGAAGCAGCAGCAGCCGGAGCAGATGCCGTGATTGCCGGATCGGTGATCTCCGGGGCGATCGAGATGAACCCGGATGATCCAGCCCTCTTTGTGGGGAAAGCCGTGCGGGAGATCATGTCCGGAATTGCCCGCCACCGATCCTCTCGATCCGCCGGGCAATGATGTTCGCAGCATCAATGACGGTATCGGGATGCGGTTTCAGAATCGCGACCGGGATATCGACGATCTTCTCGACGATGGAGGCGATGATCGGGGCACAGATGATCCCTGAGGCCCCATCCTTCTTCGCTTCGACTGCTGCCATCATGCACTCGTCGATCGAGTTTGCGGCATATCCTTTCAGGATCACCTCGTTTCCTCCGATTGATACCCTGGCTCCCTCGATCTCATCAAGGAGGAACTTTGCTGCAACAACGGCGATGAATGTTCCTTCATGCGGCTCAAGGACGGCAACGATCCGCCGTACTGTCGAGAGCCGGGGATCCCGCTCCCCTGAAGCGATCTTATAGAGTGTTGCGGGGGGTATGCGGGTCTTCTCTGAGAGTTCCCGGATCGTCATATCTCTCCTCTTCAGCTCTTCTTCAAGCGCCTCTGCAAAATCAGTCTCAAAGATCCGGCGTGAGAACATAACACGTAGGATCTCTACTCCGGGAGATAATAAGGATGCAGCCTGACAATTTATGAGGAGAACCATTTCATCATGACGAGGCCGTCTTCGCCATCCTTGTAATAGCCGTCATAGCAGAAGATCTCCTGGTATCCGAGCCTTTTGTAGAAGGCGATCGCACCGTGATTTGAGATCCTGACCTCAAGCTGGATGGCTGCGGCTCCTTTCTGGCGGAGGTCATTCTCGATCCAGCGGAGCAGTTCACGGCCAACCCCCCTGTGGCGGTAGCCGTCTGCCACAACGAGGGTGCAGAGATGCCCATAGATCACATCGCCGCTATCCTCGATCCCGCCGCCGCAGAACCCGATGATCGTTCCCTGTGCGACTGCCACAAAGAATGACGAGAGGTACAGCTCCATGGCTTTCCGAATTCCTGCTTCACCCCAGGGATCGATAAATGCCCTCTCTTCCAGTAAAACAATATTTGGAATATCATCGGGATGTGATCGCCGGATCAGAAAGGTGATCCCGTGGCCGGAGTGAAAGTCAGCTGTCACCATCTTTGATTAGAGTATAGGCCCTACACCTACGTGGAGTTTTCCATGGTTTCCATCTATCCGTTCAGAGCAATTCGTCCGGCAACGGAGGAGTCTGCCGCTATTGCATCTGTTCCCTACGATGTTGTCAGCAGGGACGAGGCGGCAGCATGTATCTTAGAAAACAAGAAGAGTTTTCTCCGGGTGATCCGATCTGATGCAGAACTCCCTGATCTCAATCCCTACGATGATGCGGTCTATGCCCGTGCCCGCGCGATCTTTGATGAGATGCAGGCAGACGGCATCCTCAGGCAGGATTCTGCCGAGAGCTACTCGGTGTACCAGGTGGAGGATGAGGGTCGGATATTTACCGGCCTCGTCGCATGCATCGGGGTCTCCGAGTACCAGAACAAGGTCGTGAAACGGCATGAGCTGACCCGGTACGATAAGGAGGAGGATCGGACGCGGCATATCGATATGATCGGTGCCAATACCGGCCAGGTCTTCCTGCTGTACCGTGATACATACGGTATCCATGATCTCATCGTTTCACAGGCAACCGGAGAGCCGGTGGCAGAGACGAGGACGAAGTCGGGTGCGGTTCACCGGATCTATCCGATCACCGATCCCGATCTGATCAAAAAGATCACCTTAACCTTTGCAGATATTCCGTCCCTCTATATTGCGGATGGTCATCACCGGGCAAAGAGTGCTGTTAATGTCTATGAGCGCCGGAGTGAACGCGGGGATGCTAACCTGGAAGCCAGCCGGTTCATGGGCATCCTCTTTGCCCATGATTCCGTCCTGATTCATGGGTATTCCCGCCTGGTCCGTGACATAGCCGGGATGACGGAGGATGCCTTCCTTCAGAAGCTCGGTGAGATCTTTACGATCCGGGAACTGCATGATGTGGATACGCAGGCCTCTTCTATTCCTCCGGCTGTGGATGGAGGGGATCACCATATCCTGCACCTCTATATCGGGGGCCGGTTCTATGAGCTGTCGAGGCCGGTTGATCCCTTGGCAGATGCAATCGCCCGGCTTGATGTCTCGATCCTCCAGGAACACGTGCTTTCGCCGATGCTTGGGATCACCGACCCACGCGGGGATGAGCGGCTTGCGTTCCTGGGTGGCGCCCTCCCGATCGCAGATCTGATCAGTGGGGTTGATGCAGGAGAGTATGTGTTTGCGATACTGATGCAGCCGATTGGCGTTGATTCGATCTGTGAGATTGCAGATAATGATGCGATCATGCCGCCGAAATCGACCTGGTTTGAACCAAAACTCCTCTCCGGTCTTGTGATCCATGGGATTGACGAGTAAGGCAGGGGAGAGGACCCCTCATTTTTCCCAAAAGCTCTTACCCTTTGAATGAGATGAATCTCTTGTGCTGCGGCTGTACCTGCTGATCCTTGCCATACTGCTGATCTCTGCCACCGGCTGTGTCCTGGCTCCCGGAGGAGGGGATCCGTCTGATCAGATCGATTTTGAAGCCTCCCAATCATTCCAGATGCGGATCAGCCTTGATGAAGCACTCACCCATGCAGAGCCGCCGGTGTACCTGATCATCGCCCGGGATCTCCTCCCCGATGGGATGGCCGCCTCCTGGATCATCCTCGCAACAGATCCCAAAGGCGGGCATCTCATCCTCTTTGTTACAGCAGACGGGGTGGTTCCTTCACGGTGGGAAGGGACGGTTCCGGGGCATCCAATCGATCCGGAAGCGTTTCCCATCCCTGATCATCCTGCTGATCAGGTGATCTTCTGGGAGGAGACGGAATGAGGGATGATGCGGTCGCGACCTTTGATTTTCTCGTCGGATTCACTATATTTATTATCGCATTCATCTTTGTTGCAGCGATGATCCCCCATACGCTCTTCTCGGTCCAGTCGAGCCGGATCGATTATGATGCGGTCGCTTACCGGACCGGGGTGATCCTGACTGAAGATCCCGGTATGCCTGCCTCACCAACGTTTCCGGTCTGGGAGCAGAAGGCAGATCCGGGTGACGTGATCAGGATGGGGCTCTCGGTTGAACAGGGGAGTGCCCATATCCTCTCGAAAGGAAAGGTGGAGCGGTTTTTTAATGATACGTTCTTCACGTATCCGGATGATTACCGGAGATCGCTCCTCTTTGGTGATTATCCGTACTCCTTCAATATCACCCTGACGATGCGTGACAATCTGACATTATTTGACAATCGGTCCATCCACTCGATCGGCCAAAGCCCTCCGGATCTCTACGGATCGGTACGGAGGGTGGTGGTGGTGAAGGAGCCGTCAAGGCTGGAAGTAGATGGTTATGTCGACCAGCAGTTCAATTATACCGGAAATGGTACCCCGCCCCAGCGGTTCTCGGTTGATCTGCCGATGAGTCAGCTCGTGGATCCATCGGTTGATCCCCTCTTCAGGATCGATCCTCGAACCGATCCGATCCAGATTGAGATTGGGAACTTCCAGGCATATCTGAATAATTCGGACAAAGCAACCTTGGATCAGGTTATCATTGCCCGTGATAATGTCCCGATCACCTTCCCTTCATATGATATCTGGCTGGATGAGAATGATACTCCGGCAACCCTGCCGGCCAGTTTGAATACATCACTCAATTTCACGCTTTATCCGGTGCCGGAAACTCCCTGGAGGCTGTCTGATACGATCAGTATCACCTTCGACTTTGCTGAAGAGGGTGAAGATCCCCCGGCAACGCTGATCATGGGAACTCATGTCTATGATTACCGGAATGCCACATTCCCCGATCCGAAGCAGGGTATTCTCGAGGTGGCGGTATGGTAGGAGATGGTGGATCGCTCTATACGATCGAGGGGCTGGCAGCAGGGCTGCTGATGATCGCAACAGCCACAATTGTCCTCCAGTCTGTCTCTGTCTATACCCCGGGGGATATGCATATCGATGATATGCTCCTCGAGCAGCTCGGTGCCGATGCACTGGCGGTGCTGGATCTGCCGGTTGAACCGGGTGGGGAGACTGAACTGGAGGAGTTTGTCAATGGCTGGAAACCGGAAGATTTTCATGATGCATTCTATCCGCTTCTCAGGGAACGATCCTTTGCCCCGGATGATCCGGTGCAGTATAATGCGACCATCTCGTATCGTGTTGGTGATGATGTGGAGCAGCTGCCGTTTACCGATTCTGCCTCCTATACCGGTGCTGCCTCCTATACCGGCTATGATCCGGCTATCCGGGTGACCAGATGGGTGCACTTAAAATCCGGTCTTCCCCATCCGGTCCCTCCCGGAGAGCAGATGGTACTTCTGGAGGTGATCCTGTGGCGGGGATGAACGATGACGGGCAGTGGATCGTGCTGATGGGGTTTCTGATCAGCATCGCCCTCCTCTTCCTGATGGTGATCATCAGCCAGGCGACGCTGGTCGGCCAAACAACAGCAGAAGGGGTGCTCGAGTTCCCAAAACATGAGATCCGGGATCTCAGGGGAGAAGTATTCAGGGCAGGCGAAGAGATGGATGCCGGGCTGATCGAGGATATCCGGGTGATCTCATTGAAACGGAATCATGCGATTGTATCGATCTCCTTTGAAGATTATCCTGTTCCAGGTCGTGAACCCCAACCGATGGTAACCATCCGGTTCAATAACGGAGTGACTGTGTATGAAGAGACATTCATCGTCTGATGCGGTTGCAAACCTGGTCGGCTACATCATCATCACCGGGGTGCTGATGGTGCTCCTCGTCTCGGTGATGATCCTGGCAAACGATGCTCTTATGGTGAAGCCTGCCGAGCGGTTCACCTACCACAGCTATGTGGATATCGGGAACGGGATGTCGGTTCGGATCGTCGATATCTATACGATTGCACCGGTGAATGGATCAATTGTCTCGGATATCGATATCCCCTATGATGTCCTTGGAGAGGGGTATGTCATCACGGTCCGGCGCCAGGGGGTTGATCAGGAGATCCTGGTGAAAGGTGATCGGACAGAGACGGTGATCTCGCTTGCCGGGATCGGGGCGACACGGGCTGTCCGGGGAACCACGATGGGCGGGGGGTCGAACCGGGTGATCTATGATTCCGGGGGTGTCTGAGGATGAGGAATGATGAGGGCGTTTCTGAGGCGATCGGGTTCATCCTGATCTTCTCGATCGTGGTGATCGGGATTGCGATTGTCGTCCTGTATGGCTTCCCCCTTCTTGTTGCCGGACAGGGTAGTGCTGATATGCGGAACATGGAGCAGACGATGATCGTGCTCCAGAACGATCTGAAATCCATCAGCTACAAGATGGTTCCCTATAAGGAGACGGCTTTGCAGGTGCAGGGGGGTATGCTCTTTGTGACCGGGGATTCAGGCTCCTTTGAGGTACTCGTAAATGGGACGTCTGTGTATGAGAGTTCTGTGGGGCAGATCCGGTATGTCTCGGATCTCGATCGCACCCGGATCACCATCGAGAACGGGGCGGTACTCACCCGCCCCGGGCGTGGCGCCGGATCAGCGATGATCGCCGAGCCACGCTGGTACTATGATGATCATGAAGATATCCTGATCCTCTCCTTCATCGAGATAGAAACAGAGAGGGAGCGGGCGCTTTCCGGTGTCGGGAGGATCGAGATGAAGAGTGATCCTGAGAAGAAGAACACGACCGAGTATGCTGCTGCCCCGGGTTCTCTTGAGATCCGGTACTCGCCCCTCTCCCCGGAGCATGATTATTCGGTTGCCTGGGAGAACTACCTGACCGGGAGGCTTGGAATGGTGCGGGAGAGTGACAACGTCTACACTCACCCCTCTGCTTTGAAACTTGTCGTTCAGGAGACGGTTATTTCCATAACGGGTTTCTAAGGTTCAAAAAAAGAAGATCAGAGGTAGTTGTGTGACCTGAGCCACTCTACCTGGGGTTTTGTGTAGCGATAGATGATGTCGGCCTTTTCATCCTGGAATGACCAGGGGATGACGATCAGGATGTCACCTTCACGGATCCAGACCCGCTTCTTGATCTTGCCTTTGATCCTGCCCATCCGGGTGACGCCATCGCCACACCTGACACGGATATGGTTTGACCCAAGCATCAGGTCTGCAATTGCAAACTGTTCTTTTAACCTTTTATTTGGAAGACGGACTCGTACGACCCCTTCTGGTTCTCCGGTTCGTTTATTGTTATCAGTCAGAAAATCTACCTCTTTCTCCCCCACGTTTGAATATCATAATGGTGGTCACCAGGCATCCGGTACGCGAGTATCTGCTAAAGTATGGATTCCGGAGTTACTTAAAGTATTGCCCCCATCAAAGAGAAGGGAGGGGTTGCTTCTCTTCAGGCAGGTGTATGATTCAATGCATACCTCACCGCAGCCTCTGCATGGATCCTGGTTGTATCAAAGATCGGAACGTCCACGTCCTCCTGCCGGATTAATAAGGGGATTTCGGTACAGCCAAGGATGATCCCTTCTGCACCCTCATCGATAAGATTGCTGATTATCCTCTTGTACTCTTCCTTTGATGCCGGATTGATATAATCCACACAGAGCTCATCGAAGATGACGTTGTTGACGATCTCCTGATCTGCCATATCCGGAACGAGGACAACAAGGCCGAACTCTTCTCTCAGCCGCTCCTTGTAAAATTCCGCTGACATCGTCTTCTTTGTGCCGAGCAGGCCGACGGTTGTGATATTCTTCTCCTGCACCCTCTTCCCCGTCTCATCGATGATGCTGATGATTGGGATATCGACTGCGGCTTCGATGGCAGGGATTGTTGAATGCATGGTATTTGAGCAGATGATGATGCAGTCTGCACCGCCGCGCTCAAGCCGCTCTGCGGCATCGACCATAATCATGGTGAGCCCCTCCCAGTCTCCTTCATCGGCGAGCCGTTCCTGCTTTGAAAATTCCCCAAACTCGATCGAGTAGAGCAGTATATGAGCCGAGTTCTGCTCGCCGTATTCGTCCTGCACCATATGGTTCATCATCCGGTAGTATTCAGCAGACGAGACCCAGCTGATCCCGCCGATCATGCCTATAGTCTTCATTTTCTGATCCTGCGGGTGGAGGATTACAGGTGTATCCTGAGGGTAGGGGGCAGAAGCAGGAGCAACACAGCCCGACACAACGAGGGTGAGGACGAGAGCAAGGAGGAGCACGTGCACGGAGAGCGGAAGGAGAGATCGGGTCCGAGAGGGGTGCCGGGCCTGTGATTGGGAGTATGGTTTACAGTGATCACTTCGAATCATCAGGGTACCTCAGTGGTATATATCAATTAGTCTAATTCTATGGTGTTATTATCCTGTCCACTCGTTACAGAGAGCCTCTGCCTGTTCCAGAATGGTCTGCGTTGCTTTCTCCTGCTTGTCCGGTGGATACCCGTATTTGCGGAGAATGCGTTTTACGATCACGCGTATCTGGGCACGGGCGTTTTCACGGACTGTCCAGTCTATTGTTACACTCCGCCGAACTGTCTCTACCAATTCATGGGCAATTGTTTTCAGCGTCTCATCGCCCAGAACCTGTACAGCGCTATCATTCACTTCCAGAGCATCATAAAAGGCCATCTCATCATCATTCAGGCCAAGATCAATACCCCGCCGCTTCGCCTCCTGCATCTCCTTAGCTAATGTGATTAACTCCTCAATGACCTGGGCAGCCTCAATTGCACGGTTCTGGTATTTCCGTATGGCTTCCTCCAGCATATCCGCAAAAGATCGAGCTAAAACGACGTTCTTGCGCGATTTTGCTTTTATCTCATCATTCAGAAGTTTTCTCAATACTTCAACCGCGAGATTTCTGTGTGGAAGCTGCCGTACTTCCTGAAGGAAGTCATCTGAGAGGATTGAGATATCGGGTTTCTTCAGGCCCGCCACAGCAAAAATATCAATGACCTGGTCGGAAGAGACTGCCCTTGAGACCAGCTGGCGGATAGCAGTATCCATCTCTTCAGGGGTCTTCCCTTCACCTTCGACTGTGGCTTTTGCAAGACCTGCACGGACTTCCTGGAATAATCCCACTTCATCGCGTATCTTCAGGGCTTCTTCATGGGGAACGGCAAGGGCAAATGCTTTTGATAATGCTGTCACTTCCGTAAGATACCGCTTTTTCCCATCATCCAGCTGGAGGATATGCTCAATAGCTGCTGCGATACCTGCAATACGCTTCGACGGATCCGCTTTGAGAAGAGAAACGTAATCAAAACCGTGGAACATGGAGAGGACAACTTCAAACTTCTCCAGCATCACATCAACTGCATCTTCCTGGTTGATCGTCGCCTTCCCACGGCCACCAGCTTCGGTGTAGTCGGCAAGGGCCATTTTCAACTGGTCTGCAAGGCCGAGGTAGTCAACGATCAATCCACCCGGCTTGTCTTTGAATACCCGGTTGACTCGTGCAATCGCCTGCATCAGGCCATGCCCCCGCATCGGCTTATCAATATACATCGTGTGCAGAGAGGGGCAGTCGAAACCGGTCAGCCACATATCACGGACAATGACCACTTTCATCGGGTCTTTTGGGTCTTTGAATCTCTTTGCGAGCTCCTCGCGTCCTGGTTTGTTGCGGATATGTGGCTGCCATTCAGCACGGTCCGAGGCAGATCCTGACATGACGATCTTCATCATTCCTTTTCCGTCATCATCACTATGCCAATCCGGACGAAGCTGTTTGATGGCGTTGTACATATCCACGCAGATTCGACGACTCATGCAGACAACCATGGCCTTCCCATCCATGACAAAAAGACGTCCTTCAAAATGGTGTACGAGATCGTCTGCCACAAGTGCGATCCGTTTCTCTGTACCGATCATCGCTTCAAGGGCAGCCCATTTCGTCCGCATCTTCTGCTTGCTGGCTTCCTCTTCGCCTTCGGTAATCTCTTCAAACTCAAAATCGATCCTCGGCTTTTCCTCTTCCCGGAGATCAATCTTCGCCAGCCTGCCTTCATAATAAATCGGGACCGTTGCTCCGTCCTCAACTGCACGCAGGATGTCGTATTTGTCGATGTAATCGCCAAAGACTGCAGGTGTGCTGCGGTCATCACGCTCTATCGGGGTTCCGGTAAACCCGATGAAGGAGGCATTTGGAAGGGCATCATGCATATGGCGGGCAAAACCATCGATGAAATCGTACTGGCTCCGGTGCGCTTCATCAGCGATGACCACGATATTCTGCCGGGCAGATAACTCAGGATATTGCTGCCCCTTTTCTTCGGGGAGAAACTTCTGGATCGTTGTGAAGATAACTCCGCCTCCGGGTACCTTCAGCAGTTCCTTTAAGTGTTCCCGGCTTTCAGCCTGTATGGGTGTCTGCCGGAGCAGTTCATGGCAGGATGAGAATGTACCGAAGAGCTGGTCATCCAGGTCATTCCTGTCGGTGATCATCAGGAGCGTGGGATTTTTCATAGCCGGGTGACGGATGATCTTCCCGGCGAAGAACGCCATCAGGAGGCTCTTGCCACTCCCCTGGGTATGCCAGATCACCCCGATGCGGCGGCTGCCGAAGTGCTCTGTTCCCCGACCATATGTGACTTCTGCCTCACGAACCCTGAATGGGTTCTGCTCATCGTGTTTGGGGAAACGGGCATACAGCATGCCGGGAGCTGCATCTATCCCGCATGCCGAGAGAGTACAGTCAACCGCCTTGTTTACAGCATGGAACTGATGATAGGCAGCCTTTTTCTTGGCAATTGCGACACCGTCATCATCGAATACGATGAAATTCAGTACCAGATCGAGGAACCGCCGCTTCTCAAAGATACCTTTGAGCAAAATTTCAAGTTCTACAGAGCCTCGCGGGGCGATCTCCCTGCCATCAATCGTGCGCCATGGCATGAACCGGTCCCAGCCGCTTGTCAGAGTCCCATCACGCGCCTCAAGCCCGTCGGAGATGACAAGCAGCTCGTTATAGATGAAAAGGCCGGGGATGTCGTTTTTGTAGGTCTGAATCTGGTTGAATGCATGACGGAGTGTTGCCTTTTCATCTGCCGGATTCTTGAGCTCAATCACACTCAGGGGAAGGCCATTGATGAATACAACAATGTCAGGGCGCCTGTTCTTCCGGTTCTCTATTATTGTGAACTGATTGACAGCAAGCCAGTCATTCTTCTCCAGATCATCAAGATCCAGCAGCCAGACCTTGTCATGGATCTCACGACCCTCCCGCATAAAGGAGATATCCACGCCATCGGTAAGCATCCGGTGGAACCGCTGGTTGTTCTCGATTAAGGCTGGCGACTCAATGCGTATGATCTTCCTGATTGCGTCTTCGATTGCCTCCGGGGGAATGGTTGGATTGATCGTTTCAAGCGCTGACTGTAGCCGTCCGATCAGTATGACCTGATCGTAATCCCGGCGTTCGGGGGTACTGCCGTCCGGGCTGATCTCCGGGCCAAAGGCGGTCTGCCAGCCGAGGGAAAGAAACCAGTCGAGGGCGATCTCTTCGAGGGTGGTTTCCGTGGTTCTACTCATCGCCTCCTCCCAATTTTCCCTGTATTCGTTTGATCTCCCGGTCAAAGTCGGATATATACTCCCGGTCCTGATGCTTCCGGTAGGTTTCGTACTCCTGCTCGGCCTTCAGTTTCGCTTCAAGGGCAGTAACCTTTCCTTTGTCCTGTAAAATCGGGTAGCTGGACAGCTCCAGGAAGCTGTGGAGAAACAAAACCCAGTCTTCCATCTTCATGAGAATCTGTCGCTCTGCCCGGTTCTCGGCGAGGTCAAGGAATGCTGAGACGATCCGGTTCAATTCTTTGATATGGGCTTCACTTAGATAGTTTTTTGCAACAGAAATATCGGATTTCAGGATCTTTCCGTCCGGTGCCTGCTTCCAGCTGGTCAGGCCCATGTGGATTTGTGTGGCATCGGCTGCATCATAGATGATCTCAGCGGCAGTCTTTCCGGTGATTGCCCAGTGGAGCTTGTTCTGAACTGTGGCAAAGAACTCGTTTGTGAGGGGCGCTTCCGGGTCATAATCGGCCGAGAGTGCGTAGATATCGGTGATCTTCTGGTAAAAGCGCCGTTCGCTCGCCCGGATCTCACGGATACGCTCCAGAAGCTCGTCAAAATAGTCTTTGCCGAAATGCCTCCCCTGCTTCAGACGCTCATCATCCAGCACAAATCCCTTGATGATAAATTCCTTCAGGGTACGGGTAGCCCAGATGCGGAACTGTGTTGCCTGGTAGCTGTTGACCCGGTACCCGACAGCGATGATGGCGTCGAGGTTGTAATATTCCAGCTTTCTCTTAACGTCCCGGTTCCCTTCCTGGCGAACTGTTTCCAAAATGGAAATAGTTGCCTCACGATCCAACTCTCCTGAATCATAGATATTTCCAAGGTGCTTACTGATTGCCGGAACTTCAACCCCAAAGAGCTCGGCGATGGCTTTCTGCGTCAGCCAGAAGTTTTCATCATGAAAAAGGACATCGACCTTCTTCTTGCCTTCCGGGGTGTTGTAGAGGATGATTCTATCGTTTTCCTTAGGTGAATAAATCTCTCGGTGTGATGTCATAAATCACCTTTGTTGAGAACTAAATGGCTTTCTGATATTTCCCCATCCCTGACATAAACAAAATTACATTTATCTCTTTTTTTCCCGAGGACAATGGAAATACCCAATGTATAATGATACTTTTGATTAGGTGATGTGAGCTCCTTTAGTTTATCAAGGTCCTGAAAATTTTTCTCTTTACTCCACTGAGTCTTAAACTCCAATACGAGGATATTATTGTTATTATTGCCTCGCTTATGTAAAATCAGGTCTGGAAATATGCCATTAGGATGTTCGTAGGTTCTTTTCGGATCCTTATTCGCCGAACTTACCAAATCCCGATTATATTCAATATCTAAATCCAATTTTGAAAAATTTTGCAATTTTTCTAGACGTTTATAGAAATACAAACCAAATCTGAAAACAAGACTTCTTTCGTGTACTTCCTGCTCAATCAAGTAGGCTTCATTTATGTACAAGGAATCAAGTGCACTTTTTATAATCTTCAATAATTCATCCAAATCATCCTCAACAATTATTTCCGCATCTGGAACCCGCAGCTCGCCGGAGATGATTTTTGGGATGGTTCTGAAGAGCATTATATCTCCCCCCACATTTCCTCTATTATATTTCTTTCAGCTTCTCGTTCATAGCTGTCAGCCAAATCTCTTAAAGTAATGGAAAATCGATGAAAGCCAGCATTCTCGACGTCTTCGGCTTTAATTCGATATTGTTCAGCCAGTTCTTTTTCGGGTTTGCCTGTTGGGTCAACCGAATGAATGCCACGTGCGTTAGAAGATGCGATCTGAAAACCCTTGCGCATGTCTTCAGCATCACGGTCATTCATGGCCAAAGCGACCGACCGGTGTATCCAGAGTCCGTCCTGATCAGCGGGAGCATGAATCAAAACGTCACCAATAGTTTGCAGCGCTACTTTCAAGTGCCCTGATTCCGCACAGAGTGTCTTTACGCTCTCTAGCCAATGATTGAAATGCTCAGCGCTGAATGATCCATCGTTTTGTATCCCTGGAGGTCTTTTCCACTCCATGAGCAATAGATAGGCATTTGTTGCTTTCGCTCTTGACTCTTCAGATAATTCTTTGGTTGGTTGATCTTCTTTATCTGAGCGATAGATCAGTCGGATCACTTCACAGAAAAATTCAGGATCGCTGGCTAGCTTGCTCTCAAGATGTTTTGGGGAGGCATCCCAATGGCTGGTTAACAATGGAAGATACCCCCACTCAATTTTTAGGAGGTCTTCTTGGGCAACTGATGATTCTTCCTGAAGGTATTTGATCAGTTCAACGATGTAATAACTTTCTCTTGTGTATGTGGGTTCATTTGAAGTAATTGCGGCAAGTAACACCCGAACGCATTGATCAACATCAATTGGCTGTTTGGTATGACGCAGCATATCCAAGCATGAGATCGCCGCGTGTGGTCTTCCATTTTCGATGAGCTTATTTATTGCGATAGCCAAATCTCCGTCAGCCTGATAGGGATTGGCAGACGTGCGAGACCAATATTCACCCTCATTCTCTTGAAGCCATTGCGACGCACGATCCCATGCTTCCTTGGTAAATGGTAAAAATGCAAGGAAGTTGCCTATCTGTTCGAGTGTCCACCCTGATTTATCAATACTGTCGCACCAATCCCACCCTTGGATTTGGTACTGCCGCCAGATGAATCCGCTGACCAAAGCCTTATGCTTGTTCTCGGCGGTATCAAGAAAATCAGGCATAAAAGTCTGTTCAATCACATCATCTGTAATAACACCAAGCGCGTATCCTACCTGATTTGGTGAAGCTACGGATTCAGCAAATTGGATGACTCCATCAATACCATTTTGCTCTAAAATTTCCTTAATTGCCTCCTCCCTGCTTTTATCAAGTTTTTTCCGCTGCTCTTCCCAATCGCCGATCTCA